>OJEX01000013.1_pt1 | contig 242733 bp, 216 predicted proteins | sample 1593971 | NCBI WGS metagenome assembly OJEX01 (sample SAMN05416775, study PRJEB24817) | seawater metagenome | isolation source: Sea water | place: Canada:Atlantic | collected 2013-11 | reverse complement strand
ACGAGATTCGCCTTAGTCTCGTGGGCTCGGAGATGTGTATAAGAGACAGGTATCGCCCATCCCGCATGATTTCCCTTGCAACGGCACCCTATATGCTGTTTGCAGGGGGCCAATGGACTTATTTTTGACCCCAAGCTTATCGGTTTTCCCATGGCGCCACCGCTGATTAATATTAATGACATTCACCTGACCTTTGGCGGGAATGATCTGTTTTCCGATGTTTCATTTGCCATTGGCGAACGGGATCGGCTGTGCCTTGTCGGGCGAAATGGCGGGGGCAAATCCACCCTGCTTAAAATCATCGCCGGTGAAATCGAAGCTGACGGCGGCGAACGCTTTGTCCAGCCGGGCTGCAAGGTGGCCTACCTTAATCAGGAACCCAAGTTTGACGGCTATGACACGGTCGAAGAATTTGTTCTGTCCGCCCTTGATGCCCATGAAGAAGAATATTCCTATCGCTCCGACATGCTCCTGGCATCGGTCAGCATCGATCCGATGGCTGATCCCAAGCAACTGTCGGGTGGTGAAGGCCGCCGCGCGGCAATTGCGCGCGCACTGATTGCCGACCCACAAGTCTTGCTGCTTGATGAGCCGACCAACCACCTTGATTTGCCGACGATTGAATGGCTCGAAGGCGAGATTAAAAACTTCCGCGGTGCGGTTGTGGTGATTTCGCATGACCGCGCATTCCTCAATGCGGTGTCAAACGGGGTGCTGTGGCTTGATCGTGGTGTGATGCATCAGGGCAAACTTAACTTTGCCAAGTTTGAAGAATGGTCCGAGGAAATCTATCGTAAGGAATCCGAGGAACGCGCCAAACTTGATAAGCTGATCGCCAAGGAAACCGTCTGGTCGGTGCAGGGCATCTCGGCGCGCCGCAAACGCAACCAGGGCCGTCTGCGCCGTCTGTATGATATGCGCGAACAGCGCTCCGCACAGGTTGATCGCATCGGCAATGTCTCACTTGCCGCTGACACGGGTGGCACATCGGGCAAGGTCGTGATCGAGGCCACTGATATCGCCAAGTCATTTGGCGACCGTGAAATCCTGACCGGTTTCTCAACCCGTATCCTGCGCGGCGACAAGGTCGGGATCATTGGGCCGAATGGGGCGGGTAAAACCACATTGCTTAAAATGCTGACCGGGCAGCTTGAACCCGACAGCGGCACGATCAAGATCGGCACAAACCTGAACGCATCCTATTTCGATCAGAAACGTGTTGCCCTTGATGACAGCATGACCCTTTGGGATACGCTCTGCGATGTTGGCGGTGATCAGGTCATGGTGCGCGGCAATCCCCGCCATGTCGTCAGCTACCTGCGCGATTTCCTGTTTGATGAAAAACAGGCCCGAAGCCCTGTCGGCGCCCTTTCGGGTGGCGAACGCAACCGCCTGCTTCTGGCCAAGCAATTGGCCAAACCGACCAACCTTCTGATCATGGATGAGCCGACCAACGATCTTGATATGGATACGCTCGATCTTCTGCAGGAAATGCTTGATGACTACGAAGGCACGCTTCTGCTGGTCAGCCATGATCGTGACTTCCTTGATCGCGTGGTAACGTCCTCCATCGTCATGGAAGGCGATGGATTGGCGGTTGAATATGCTGGCGGTTATTCCGATTACATCAACCAGCGCAAACTTTCAAATGCCGGACAAGCCCCCACCGAAGACCGCCCTGCGGCAAAAACCGGCAAGAAGGCCTTCACATCGGCCACGGCCCCGGCAAAGCCCAAAGCTGCGGCCAAGCTGAGCTACAAAGATCAGCGAGAATACGACAACCTGCCCGACAAAATGGCAAAGATTGAGGCCGAGATGGCCGAGATTGAAGCCGCCCTGTCAGATGGCAGCCTGTTCACCAAGGACCCCGCAGCCTTCCAGAAGAAGGCCGATCGCCTTGATGCCGCGCGTGCCGAACTCGAAGCGTGCGAAGGCCGCTGGCTGGAACTTGAAATGATGCGCGAAGAACTCGGCTAGGACCGATCACCTGGGGTCAGGACCTAGTGATCTTTTGGCATGGGCGAAACGATGCGGGTCTTTACCCGCATCGACACATACGCCACACTTGAGCCTGCAGTTGAAAACAACTCATTTGTCCTGTGATGCAAAACAGTGGATCAAGGGATAAATCCCCGTCGCCAACTTTGGCGGCGGTCACGTGTCACACGGTCGGCACCCGAACAAGGATCGGGCCAACCCTTGTTGAAAGCCCGCGTCATGCCGTTAAAAGCCACCCTCATGGCCTTGTCCGTCGCCATCATCTGGGGCGTCAACATGCTGACCGTCAAGGGTGCGGTCGGTGAAATCCCGCCTTTCATGCTGACCGCCATTCGCTTTGGCGCTGTTGCGGCCCTGTTGATCCCGTTTGCCCGCATGCCGCGTGGCCGTATGGGGAAACTGGCGATCATTTCGGCGGTTTTTGGCACCTTCCATTTCGGGGTTTTGTTTTATGCCCTGTCGATGATTGATGCCGGACCGGTGGCGATTATCGTTCTTTTGGGCGTGCCGTTTTCATCGATGCTGGCGACCTATTTCTTTAATGACCGGCTGGGCTGGAAACGGCTTTCGGGCATGGCATTGGCCTTTGTCGGGGTCATTATCATGTTCTGGGACCCGACCATGACCGACCTGCAACTGCCATTATTGCTGGTGGTGTTTGCTGCCTTCATGTGGGCGGTTGCCAATGTCATGATCAAAAAACTGGGCGACATTGATACCTTCCAGCTTAATGGCTGGATGGCACTCATGGCCGCGCCGCAATTGTTCTTCCTGTCCCTGATTTTTGAACCGCACGCGTTTCAGGCGGTCATGAACGCAAGCTGGGTGGCATGGGCCAACCTCAGCTTCACCGTGGTGATGTCCTCGATTGTCGCCTATGGCTTCTGGTATCACTTGCTAAAAACTCAGGACGTCAATGTTGTCGTGCCATGGTCTCTTCTGGCCCCGGTGATCAGTGTCTTCGGATCGTTCATCGTCTTTGGCGAAGCTTTTTCCGTGCTGAAAATCATTGGCGGGGCGGTTGTGCTGTGCGGGGTGGGCGTTATCATGCTGCGCAAACCGGTACAGCGCAAAACCCAGGGCATGGATTAATCAAAGCGGGGCGATGCGGACATGCCAAGCAACGCAATGACACACATCATCGACCATCCATCGCCCAACTTTGGCGACCGTCCGCACGGCAGCCCGATTGATATTCTGGTCCTGCATTACACCGGCATGCAATCTGGTCAAATCGCCCTTGATCGCCTGTGCGATCCGGCGTCATCGGTGTCATGCCATTATCTGATCGAAGAAGACGGGCGGATTTTTCGCCTCGTTGATGAAGACAAACGCGCATGGCATGCCGGGCGCGGGGAATGGCAAAAATGCGTAGATGTGAATTCGCGTTCCATCGGCATTGAAATCGTCAATCCCGGCCATGAGTTTGGCTATCGAGCCTTCCCCGAAGATCAAATCACATCGGTGATTGCGCTGTGCCGCGACATCCTGGGTCGCCACACCATCCAGGCCAGCCGCATCATCGCCCATTCCGACATGGCCCCGGACCGCAAAGAAGACCCCGGCGAGCTGTTCCCATGGGACAAACTGGCCGAACACGGCATCGGATTATGGCCCAGAATACGGCCCCAGATGTCGTCCGAAATGTCGCCCAACGCCATCACATCCCCCGACAGCCTTGACCCCCTGCTCGATCAAATCGGCTATGGCGATGGTGACGGGCTAAAACGCCGCATCGCCTTTCAGCGCCACTGGCGTCCCTCTGATATTTCCGGGAAGGTTGATGACGAATGTGTGGCCATCGCCAAGGCACTGGTCAAAGCCGCGGCGATATAGCGGCCGACCTCAAACCGAGTATCTATCGACGACGCAGCATCCAAAAACACTATTGTTCAATGCTGTTGCTCTCTGCCGTGCCCGCCCCGTCAGAATGCTCGATATAGCGCGCATAGCCATTCCGGCTAAAACCAAGGTAGCGGTAATAAATATTATCCAGCTCGCCGCTTTCAACACCATGTGCCATCGCAAGGTTAAAATCGCCAAGGATGTCGGCTGTCTCTGCGCCAAGGCTCAGATAAAATTCGGCAACCTCAAGAGCCGGGTGCAAAACCTTGAACTGCATGGCGTCGCGCTGGGCACCAATGTCATAGCGCATCGACGCCAGATCGGCGAAGACAACATCGACGTGATGGCGGCGCAGCATCTCATACCCTTTAGCATTCTCGCCAACTTCCACCGCATGCATATCCGGGTTGTCTGCGATGGCCTTGGGATACTGGTCCCCAATAACCTTAAGCCAGCTTGCGCCCTCAAAACTTTCCGGCCCGCGATATTCGCTCGCAAGAAAACTTGATCGCACAACCGCAACCGTCACCCGGCTGGCCAGCGAGTCTGATGATATCTTCAAGTTGGCACTTTTGGCATGCGCAACGTCATCAAGCAAAATGCCATCAACCGCCCCGTACCGCTGTGAAAACTGGCACCGTGCTGTCGGCATCGACACAAATGTCACCTCATGCCCGGCCCGCCCCATGAACGTGCGCACAATATCAACCGACAGGCCCTCGGCACCGCCGCGCCCCTCATAGGCATAGGGAACCCATTTGTCGTAACAAATGCGGATCTCTTTTGCCTGCGCGCAGACAGACGTAAACAGCAGCGCGACCGCGCCTATGAACCAGAATGCCCGATACATGGGTGAATGTGCCAGCCTACAACTATACGAGTGGATGATTTTGAAGACGGTTTTTACACTCTTTAGGATAGCAACGCAAATCTGTCTTTGCATGGCTCCAATGCTTTTTTGTCGGCATTTTTACGCCCGACAGACAGTCGATTGAGATCACTGCTTTTTCTTGACGAACGACCCCATCTAACCTACATCACCGCAACCAGATGGCCGGATGGTCGCCCTTGCTGTTCGCAGCAGGGGAGGAAAGTCCGGGCTCCACGGAAACACGGTGCCAGATAACGTCTGGCGGGGGCGACCCTAGGGAAAGTGCCACAGAAAGGAAACCACCGAATCGCGCAAGCCATTCGGCAAGGGTGAAAGGGTGCGGTAAGAGCGCACCGGTCCTTCAGCAATGCGGGACGCATGGTAAACCCCACCGGGAGCAAAACCTAATAGGAATGGTCGGCCGGATGCTTCGGCATTGTCGGCAGGTGGGTTTTCGCACCACCATTCGGGTTGGTTGCAGGAGGCGTTCGGCGACGGACGTCCCAGATGAATGGCCATACAGTGCGGCTTGCCGCATGGACAGAACCCGGCTTACAGGCCATCTGGTCTTATTTTTTAACGCCAATACGACAAAGGCGATGACATCCCGTCATCGCCTTGTGCTAAAATTCACAAACTGCTCAGCTTAACCGCGCTCGGCAATTGATGCGGCGAAATACTTATCGGCTTCTTCCTGTGTGCCGACCTCGAAATTCGCCGCAGTCTGATCCTTGATCATTTTACCAAGGGTCGGCAACGTCTTGCGGTCGATCTGGGCACTGGCATCCCACAATTTGGACCGCATCAGCGATTTCGCACAATGCAGGAACGCTTCCTCGACCGTCACCTTGATCACCGTGACCGGCGGCTTTGGTGTATCGGCAAACAGTGCCAGCAATTCCGGATCGGTACGGATTTCAGCAAGGCCATTTACCCGCAATGTCTCATTGATGCCCGGCACAAAAAACAGCATCCCGACTTTCGGATTTTCGACAATATTGGCCAGCGTATCAACCCGGTTATTGCCCGGACGATCAGGCATCAGGATGGTGTTGTCATCAAGAACCTTGATAAAACCCGGACCATCACCGCGCGGGCTGACATCCGCATCCCCGTTCGAATCTGCCGATGAAATCACGGCAAAAGGTGCCAGATCAATGAAATGCTTGCAGTGCGGATCAAGTGCGGAAAGGCATTTTGAAACGGCAACTTCAAGGGGGGCACCATAAATGGCACGCAGCTTTTCTTGGGTATCAATTTTGGTCATGGGGGCACCTTTTGCGGAAATCAGGTGGCAAATTGCGTCAGCTGCAAACGCAAGTCAATTGCCGATCACCCGGCAATGATCTGTGCGACTGTTTTGACCGCGGCAAATTCACCATTAAGGCTGGCCAGCGCCACGTCATGAACCACATCTGCGCTAAACACACGCCCATCGGGCAATTGGCGGTCAAAAGCATAGCAGGCATCCGCCGCAACAGTCACATCAAACCCAAGGTTCCCGCCCATGCGCGTTGTTGTATTCACACAGTGATCTGTCGAAATCCCGCACAGCACAATCTTTTGAATGCCACGCGCACGCAAATCCGTTTCAAGCGTCGTGCCGATAAACGCAGAATTGACCAATTTGCCATAGATCGGTTCACCATCGCGGGGGTTGGCAAAGTCGATAAAGGCATGGCCCGGATGATCGGGGTGCAGGCGTGATTGCGGTGTTGTGCTGTCGTGACGTACATGGATAACCGGCCATCCCATTGCCCGCCAATGAGCCAACAGCGTCGCTCCATTTTCCTCGGCCGCGCGATTATTACGATTGCCCCAATAGGCAAGATCGGAAAACCCCTTCTGCCAGTCAATCAGGATCAAGGCGGCACTCTCGTTCTGTGTCATTTTTGGTTCCTAAATCAAAAATCATCATCGGTCGCGATGACCTGCCCCCTAGACTAACGCAACGCCTTTTGTCATAAATGACAATAACCCCTCATTTTATGCCAGAACGTTTCACAAGGCCCATACCCATGTCGCGTCTGATTGTTTTCATTCTGACACCTCAAACCGTCATGCTTGATGTCACCGGCCCATTGCAAGCCTTTCACGAGGCCACCGATCCGGCAACGGGTGATCGCGCCTATCGCACCGTTCTGGCATCCAGCCATGGGGGCCCGATGATGACCGATACCGGCATTGCGCTTGATACCGTTGCGATTGCCGATCTTGATCCTGATAAAATCCATACCCTCATCGCCGCCGGATCAGATGAAACACTTAACGCCACCCGCGACAGACATCTGATCGGCTGGCTTGAAAAACACCGCAGCACGGTTTCCCGGATCGGATCGGTCTGCATCGGGGCCTTCATTCTGGGGGCGGCTGGCCTGCTTGATGGGCGGTCTTGCGTTACCCACTGGCGCTGGTGCCAACGCTTACAAGACATGTTCCCGCAAAGCCACGTCGCATCGGATCCGATTTATGTCCACGATGGTCCGGTCTGGACATCGGCCGGAGTCACCACCGGGATCGATATGGCCGTTGCAATGATTGAACAGGATCTGGGCCGTGAGGCCGCCCTTGCTGTTGCCCGCAGCCTGATTGTTTTCATTCGCCGCCCCGGCGGGCAATCGCAATTCAGCCTGCCGCTCGAACATCAGGCCCGCGACAGCACCGGACGCTTTGATGGGCTGCATGGCTGGATCACGCAAAACCTGCATACCCGACTGTCGGTCGAAGATCTGGCCGAACAGGCCGGGATGAGCCCGCGTAACTTTTCGCGAAGCTACAAATCCGCAACCGGCCAAAGCCCTGCACGAAGCATCGAACTGATGCGCCTCGAAGCGGCCCGAACCGCCCTTGAACAAACTGAAAAACGCATCAGCCAGATCTCCGTCACCTGTGGCTTTGGCGATGATGAACGCATGCGCCGCTGCTTTATCAAGCATCTGGGCGTCGCACCAAGTGACTATCGCGAACGGTTTCGCCGGGCTTAGGGGCAGGCGTTCCACGCGTCTGTTGAGGACAAGGACAAGCACTTGCAGTTTAGTTAAGTCAGCCTTCCAAGTATGGATTTCGACTGTTTCCTTGCCATCACCTACCCCAGTTACTCTTTAAGGTTTTTGGCAATATCGTTGGATTCCTGATCAACGAAACTGGCATAAACCCCAGTCCGGACACCGCTTCGTACTGAAACACGATTTAATCGTGCTTCAAAATAGGTTCGGAACGGTTCCCAGTCTTCATACTGCTTACCATCCGCCCAGCAAGCTCCCAACCGCCCAACGAGACCAGCAATCCAATCGGCTGCTTGCAATGTTTGATATCGATCACTCTCAACTTGGAACGGAGGCTCTATAAGCCGACGACGCGGCTCATTCGGGTTGTACATGGCCTGAGCTGCTGCGGTTACAAGCGCTTGTCGTTGATCATGTTCATCCAGAACCAGTAGAAACGAGGAACCGTTGCCACAGTCTTTCTCGCAAAAATGATCAAGTCTTTTGATAGCCTCTTTTAACACCGAGAGGTAAAGCCGGTTCGGGTCGTGATCACCAACAGGTGCAGTTTTCTCCGTCCCAACATAAAAAACCCGGCCCCCAATTTTTTCTATCTTATTGAAGAGGCGGTTTGTTAGTGCTCGCAGTTCTCGATACTTTTGTACATTTCTGAGCGTATATAAGGCGGCACCCTTCTTTTCCCAGGTAGCCGGATGCGCACCTGCACGCTCAATTTCCCATCCAAGCAATTCTTGCTTTCTTTGAAAGAACCAAGTACCGAAAGAGCGAATTTCTGTCGCTGGCAAAATTAAACCAGCTAGACCAAAAACCGGACTTTCCTTGAATTTAGGGTCTGTTCGGGAAGTAAAAGGGCCGATGTGTCCAAACTCGTCCAGATAAGCAACGTAAGTCACATCCGTCCCCCACAAACGCGAAGACCCGCGTTAAACGCGGGCCTCGGAAAGTGTGTACAAACTCGCGTTCGTACGACACAGCTATTTTATACAGGGTCTTCGGGTACGAAATCAACAAAAACCGCACGCGCTTTTGTAAGTGCAAACTGATTTTGTGAGTGAACTGAAACTAAAGCCAGCCCTTCCGCTTGAAATACCAAAGCGGCAATACCGCCGACAGAACCATCAAACCAATCGCCACCGGATAGCCAAATTGCCAGTCAAGTTCGGGCATGACCTCGAAATTCATGCCGTAAATGCTGGCAATCAGGGTTGGCGGCAAAAAGGCCGCCGCTGCGACCGAGAAAATCTTGATGATGTTGTTTTGCTCAAGACTGATCATGCCCAGCGTCGCATCCAGCAGGAAGGTCACCTTGTTGGCGATGAAATTGGCGTGCTCGGTAATCGACACGATATCGCGCGATATGATCTTAAGCCGCGCCTTGGCATCCTTTTTAAGCCGCGTCTGTGTCGACAGGAACAAGCCAAGCCGATGCAGGTTCAACAAACTGTCCTTGGCCTTGCCCGACAGGTTGCCTGCCCGCCCGATCTGACGCAGGGTGTCCTGATGCCCCTGATCTGATTTCCGGTCTTCGGGACTGGCAAAAACCTGATTGGACAGCCCCTCAAGATCGGTTGCCGTCTGTTCCATCACATCGGCCAATCGATCCACAATCTGTTCAAGCAACCCGAAAAGAACCGCGTCCGCACTGCTGGCAAGCGACGGGCTGCGGTTGACCCGCCGGATAAAGGTTTTAAACGGCACCGGGTCGGCATAGCGCAGGGTGATCAGGGTTTTCTTGACCAGAATGAACGTCACAACCGCTGTTTGCGGTGCGTCCGATGCCGCCCGGTTCAACACCGATACCGTCATGAACAACGCGCCATCTTCGTCGTACAAACGCGATGACAGCTCAATTTCCTGCATTTCTTCGCGGGTTGGCACTTCGATGCCAAACCGTTTTTCAATATCCTGAATTTCTTCGTTGGTCGGCGACAGAAGGTCCACCCAGACGGGCGTCCGTGGTGCCTTTGACACTGGCGGCTTGCCAGATGGTGTCGCGGTTGTTTCATCGCCTGAAACACTCGAAACATCCAAAACATCTGGCACCTTGGCAACGCCCGCTTCCGTCGCAGCCGCGCCAGATGCGCCATCATGCGTTTCTGTATCGGGGGCATTTTCGCTGCGGCTGCCGCCCTCATCGGATGTCGTACGTGCCGGTGCGAAAAATTCGTTGGTGTCCATGGCCTCTCTCCGTCGGCGCTGGCCTGTCGTTTGATCGTGGCCAGATTATGGGCCAAATTATGGATCAGCTTTTGTCATGCGTGTCTGATATACACCCGGCCATCAAAACCGGGAAACAACCTGTTGGGGCATGAAACTTCCGTGACGCCGCCCCGATGATCTGCCCCTAGAACGGCAACACCGTCTGGAATGTAAACGGATCAACATCCGGTTCGGTTCCGCGTTTGTCGTCAAATGCACTTTTGGCTTGGGCCAGGAATTCATCCTTGCTGATCATACTGTCCTTGTCGGTATCATACTGCGCGAACAATAATTCCAGACGACGGCTCTCGGTGCGCAGCCGCTGCCGGTTGGCTTCGGGCGATCCGGGCAGTTGTTCGACGGCGGAAAATTCCCGCACGACCAGCACACTATCACCGTTGATATCGCGCCGCCGAAACATCCAGCTGGCATAGGATGCGGCCTCTTCCGCACCAATGCGACCATCCTGATTAATATCAACCGGGTGGAATTGTTCGCGGTACAGCTTGACCTGTTCGGGGATCCCCTGTAGCACGATGCCGGTTCCGCCATTTTTTTCCGCCAGTGCCTTGGCAATCGCCTCATTCAGGCCGGGGACATTCGCCCCGGTGCCCGGAATGCCGGTCATTCCAGCACCATTACCATCGCTGGCACCATCGCTGGCACCATCAAGACCCGACAGACCCGATAACCCGCCCAATCCCCCCATGCCAAATCGCGACATCAGTTCAGGGTTATTTTGCAGTTGCTTCATAATCAGCGGCAAAAGTTCGCGCATTTGCGGCGATGTAACCTCGGGCGAGGTTGACCCACCCCCGGCCTGATCGAGCGTCAAACCTTGCGCATGAACACCCTGCACATAGGGAACCACGCCGCTTGGCGTGATCGATATCGCCAAAAACGCACAACCCATTAAGAAAATGGCAGCTTTTATCCGCAACAATCGCGTCCTTCATCTCACTGACGCTGCCCCGCGCCAGTATCTGTTGCTGTCTTTAAGCCCCGTCCTGCATGCCCAGCAGGACACGTTCCGATCCTAACATGTTGCAGGAGTTTATCCGCGCATCAAACCCGATTGGGACTTAAATCGCAAATTGTCTTCGTATGTCATGCCCGCAAGCTACACCAAACACGCCGCGTCCATAAGAACCCATACACCCGTTTTTCAAGCGCCCCCATGGGTTCCCATGGACCACCTTTGGGATTTCATGGGCAGGAGATGGATAACACCGTGATTCAAAGCGTTTTTGGCGGAAATCAGGCTTTTTGCATATACACCGGAAGCACTGGGAATACCCTAAAACGTCACATCTGAACCCATCAAATCCCATTGACCCCCATCATTTCCCATGGTACCCCATAAGCAGGCATAATTTCTGTGCCATGCGGGGCATATCCATTTCAAACAGCAACCGGTCATCTGACCTCCCATTTGGGAAGCTGTTTTTGAATTGGTTTTTTTGATCAGGGGAATGGCGAAGTGCTGTTCACAGGGACGCACATTCACAAGCTGGACCGGAAGGGACGCGTATCCGTCCCCAAGCGGTTCCGTGCGGCCCTTGAACGTGAAGAATTCGCTGGCATCTACCTGTATCAATCCCACAAGGAAAGCGCCCTTGAAGGCTGCAGCGAAAGCCATATGGAGCGCATCGCAGCATCGCTTGATGAACTCGACATGTTTTCGGACGAGGCCGACGATCTGGCCGATACCATCCTTGGCTCCTCGCACATGCTGCCCTATGACGGCGAAGGCCGCATCATTCTGCCCGCCGAACTCATCGAATATGCCCGCATCGAAGATCAGGTCGCCTTTGTTGGCCGTGGTCGCACCTTCCGTCTGTGGAACCCTGACATCTTTACTCCCCTGCAAAATGCCAGCCGGACCCGGACGTTGAACCGTGGCGCGACACTCAAACTCAAACCGATGACTGACCCCTCGAACGGCACACGCCCGCGTGCCCCGACCGAGGAGGATGCATCATGAGCGACAAAGACATCAGCTTTGCGACAGAAGATCGTCCGCACAAACCAGTTTTGCTCCGCGAGGTGCTTGACGCTCTTGCACCCGGTGACGGCGAAATCATGGTGGATGGTACGTTTGGCGCAGGCGGTTACTCCCGCGCCATTCTTGATTCCGCCCAGTGTGAGCTTTTCGGCATTGACCGCGATCCGACTGCGGTCGCCAACGGCCAGAAAATGGAAGCCGACTACGACGGTCGCTTCCACATAGTCGAAGGCTGCTTTGGCGAGATCGGCAAACTGATCCCCGCTGCTGGCGCACCGCAAGTTGACGGCATCGTGCTTGATATCGGCGTTTCATCGATGCAGATCGATCAGGCGGATCGCGGCTTTTCATTCCGTACCGATGGCCCGCTTGATATGCGCATGTCGATGGCGGGTCCAACGGCGGCTGATTTCATCAACGCCGCCGAAGAAGAAGACATCGCCAACGTCATTTACCGCTACGGCGAAGAACGCGCCTCGCGCAAGGTCGCGCGTAAAATCATGGAAATGCGCGCCGAAGAACCCTTTACCACGACCTCCCAGCTTGCCCGTGCGGTGCGCTCGGTCGTGCGCAAATCCAAGGACGGCATTGATCCGGCCACCCGCACGTTTCAGGCGCTGCGCATTTTTGTAAATGACGAACTTGGCGAACTTGAACGCGCGATGGATGCGGCCGAAACTTTGCTAAAACCCGGTGGCCGTCTGGTGGTTGTCACCTTCCATTCGCTCGAAGACCGTCAGGTCAAAACATTTATGAAGGAACGTTCGGGCGATCCGAACAAAATGTCGCGGCGTCTTCCGGGCGAACCCGAAGTCGCAACGCCGACCTTCACGACCATCACCCGCAAGGCCGTCACCGGCCAGAAGGACGAAATTCGCGCCAACCCGCGTGCGCGCTCGGCCAAACTGCGCGCAGTTGCCCGCAACGATCAGCCCGCGACGACTGCGCAAGGGGGTAAAGAATGACCCGCGCAGTGACAATTATCGGCTTGCTTCTGACCATCCTGATTGGGACTGGCACCTATTGGGTCAGTCACGAAGTTGAACGCCTTGAAAAACGCTACGCTGATATTCAGTCCGACATTCTGGCCGAACAGGAAACCATCCATGTGCTTCAGGCCGAATGGAGCTACCTGAACAATCCTGAACGGATCGAACGGTTATCCCAGCAATATCTCAGCCTGGCGCAGATCGATATTCTGCAGATGGCCAGCATCGACGATTTGCCCGAAAATGCCGATCAGCATCTTTATCGTCTGGACAAATTTGGCGAGGCGGTTGCCTTCCTGCCCTTGCCGCGTGCCCGTCCGGGCGATCTGATGTCTGACGAGGCTGCTGACGCCATGATCATTGATGCCCCCTCGGTCGCCGCCACCGCAGGAGGCACGCGATGAGCTTCATGCGTTTCTCATACTGGCTGCGCGGGGATCGTCCGGAACTCGGGCCCGATCAACGTGAACGTCTGGCGATTGAAACCGCGCGTAACCGCATTTTCATCACCGGCGCGATGTTCATCGTTGGCTTTACCTGGATCACCTATGGTCTGGTCGATGCCTCTGTTCTGCGTCAGGGCAACGAACCTGCTGTGGCCTCGGGAACCGATGCGCGCGAACTGAAAACCGAACGCGCTGACATCGTGGATCGCAACGGCATTTTGCTTGCGACCGACCTTCCGACCAATTCGCTTTATGCTGACGCCCGCGTGGTCAAGGACCCGGTTGAATCCGCCGACATGCTGCTGACGGCCCTGCCCGATCTGGACCGCGATACGCTGATCCGGCATTTAAGCTCGCGCAAGGCTTTCGTCTGGATCCGCCGCAACCTGACCCCCGAACAGCAGTATGAAGTCAACTCGCTGGGCGTTCCCGGTCTGAATTTCCAACGTGAAGAGCGCCGCGTTTATCCGCATGGCCGCCTGTTCTCACACGTGCTTGGCTTTACCGACATCGATAATAACGGCATTGCCGGTGCCGAACGCGAATTCGACAACGAACTGCGCATCAATAACGGCCCGTTGCAATTGTCGGTCGATACCCGGGTGCAATACGCGCTTGAGGAAGAAGTCGAAAGTGCGATGGAAACCTACAGTGCGGTTGGCGCAGCCGGGCTTGTGATGGATGTCTACACCGGCGAAGTCATCGCCATGACGTCCCTTCCCAACTTTGACCCGCACCGCCCCGGTCAGGCACCTGCGGATGCGCGGTTCAACCGCAGCACGCTGGGCGTCTATGAAATGGGCTCGGTGTTCAAACTGTTTAACACCGCGATTGCGCTTGAGACAGGCTCGGCCACCCTGAACTCCGCGTATGATGCCACCGAACCGCTCCGGGTCGCACGTTTCTCGATCCGTGATTATCATGGCGAAAACCGCTGGCTGACCGTGCCGGAAATTCTGGTCCACAGCTCAAACATCGGTTCGGCCCGCATGGCCATGGCCTTTGGCGGCGCGACCCAGCAAAAATACCTTAAAAAGCTTGGCATGCTCGACAAGCCAGAAATCGAACTTCCTGAAGTCGGCGGGCCGCTTGTGCCCAATCCATGGCGTGAAATCAACACCATGACCATTGCCTTTGGTCACGGCATTGCCGTCACCCCGCTTCAGGTCGTCAACGGCATTTCCACCATTGCAAACGGTGGTATTCGCCGGCCGTCCACCATCCTCAGACAGGACGGTGCCCCGGCAGGCGAACGTGTATTTTCCCGAGAAACGTCTGACCTGATGCGTCGTTTGATGCGTCTGGTTGTGACCGAAGGATCGGGCAAAAACGCCGAAGTGGCGGGCTACTTCCTTGGCGGGAAGACCGGCACCTCGGAAAAACTCGTGAACGGGCGCTACGTAAAGAACGCCCGCATGTCGACCTTTGTCGCCGCCTTCCCGATGCAGGACCCGAAATATGTGGTTCTGGTGACGCTAGACGAGCCCAAAGGCACAAAAAAAACCTATGGATTTGCCACAGCAGGATGGGTGTCCGCCCCTGCGGTTGGCAAGGTTGTGACACGTATTGCTCCCCTTTTGGGCATTGAACCGGCGAATGCGAAGGCGCCGGAGATCGAGCAAGCGTTGCAGATTGAACTTCGCAAAGGGGAACGCAAACTTGCGTCTTTCTGAACTCATGGCAGGTGATCAAGCGGCACTTAAACATGCCCAAGGACAGGACCCGGATATCACGGGCCTGACAGCAGACTCACGCACCGTAAAGGATGGCTATATCTTTGCCGCCCTGTCCGGTGCCAAAGACGACGGCTCGAAATACATCGCCGATGCGATCAAGCTCGGCGCCGCCGCCATTTTGGCCAAGGACGGAACGCCCCGTCCAAGTGCCCCGACGGTTCCCCTGATCCCGGTTGAAAACCCGCGAAAGCGTTACGCACAGCTTGCGGCGCGCTTTTATGGGCAGCAACCTGCCAACATTGCCGCAATCACCGGCACCAACGGTAAAACATCCACCGCGATCTTTACCGAACAACTCTGGACGATCATGGGCAATATGTCGGGTTCCATCGGCACCCTTGGCATTCGCGCTGCGGGGGCAAAAATCCCCGGTTCGCTCACCACGCCGGATCCGGTTGCCCTGCATCAGGGTCTCAATGAAATGTATGAAATCGGCGTCACCCATGTCGCGATGGAGGCAAGCTCGCACGGGCTCGACCAGCATCGCCTTGACGGGGTGAAGGTCACCGTGGCTGCCTTTACCAACCTGTCGCGCGATCATCTTGATTACCACGGCAGCTTTGACAAATACTTCGCCGCCAAGGCCCGCCTGTTCTCCGACCTTCTGGTGGCCGATGGCACCGCGGTGCTGAACGCCGATGTCGAACAGTTCGCGACCCTGAAAGCCATGTGTGAAAAGCGCGGCCTGACCGTAATGTCCTACGGCGAAAATGCCGATGACATCAAACTGGTCTCCGCCGTTCCTGATAGTACCGGCACCAAACTGACCCTTCTGGCAAACAAGGGTGAATACAAAATTCACCTGCCGCTGATGGGCAGTTTTCAGGTCATGAACGCGCTGGCCGCCCTTGCCATTGTCATCGCATCGGGTGCCGATATCGACCCGGCGGTTCTCGCCCTTGAAAAGCTTGAAGGTGTGCGGGGTCGCATGGAACTGGTTGGCAAAACCAGCTTTGGCGCACCGGTGTTTGTTGATTACGCCCATACCCCCGATGCGCTTGAAACCGTGATCAAGGCTGTCCGTCCCCATTGCAAGGGACGCATTGTCTGTGTCTTTGGCGCGGGTGGGGATCGTGATACCGGCAAACGCCCGCTGATGGGCAAGGTCGCACAGGATTTCGCCGATATTGCCATCATCACCGATGACAACCCGCGCAGCGAAAATCCCGCCACCATTCGCGCTGCCATCAAAAAGGCATGTGACGGCGGCATTGAAATTGGCGACCGCGCAGATGCGATCAAACGCGGCATTGGCATCCTGCAACGCAACGATGTTCTGATCATCGCGGGCAAGGGCCACGAACGCGGCCAGATCATCGGCGATCAGGTGATGCCGTTTGATGATGCATCGGTTGCGCGCAGCATCCTTGCCGGTGGCAACTGACCATAAATTCCCGTTACGGCACCCTGGTCGTAACGGCCTGATGAGAAAGAAAGTAACCCAATGACCAAGGCTGTTTTATGGACGGCACAAGATGCCCAAACCGCAACCGGTGGCACAACAACCGGCGACTGGACGGTATCGGGCATCTCAATCGACAGCCGCAAGGTCACCAGGGGCGATCTGTTCATCGCCCTTAAGGGCCCGAATTTTGACGGCCACACATTTGCGCAGGCCGCCCTTGATGCCGGTGCGTCCGCCGTCATGGTCGATGACGCAACCGGCATTACCGATCCCGATAAAATCCTTCTGGTCGATGACACCATGGCCGCCCTGAACCGTCTGGGCGACGCCGGGCGCGCACGAAGCAACGCCAAAATCGTCGCCATCACCGGCAGTGTCGGTAAAACCGGCACCAAGGAAGCCCTAAAATACGTACTCAGCCAGCAGGGCAAAACCCACGCCAGCCCGGCCAGCTTTAACAACCATTGGGGTGTTCCGATCAGCTTGGCGACCCTTCCGGTCGATGCGCAATATGGCGTGCTTGAAATCGGCATGAACCATCCCGGCGAAATCAGCCCGCTGGTCAAGATGGTCAAACCATCGGTTGCCATGATCACAACCGTCGTCGGCGCGCACACCGAATATTTCAAGGACGAAGCCGAAATCGCCATGGCCAAGGCCGAGATTTTTGATGGTCTGGACAAAAATGGCGCGGTGATCCTCAACCGTGACAATCTGCATTATTTCGCACTGGCACGCCGCGCCAAGGAACTGGGCCTGACCGACATCAAATCCTTTGGCACCGATGCGGTCGCCAATTACCGCCTGTTTGAAGCCAACATCGTCAATGATGGCAGTGCGGTGCGTGCACGCATTGATGGCCATGAACTTGAATATTTCATCGGCTGCCCCGGTGAACACTGGGTGGTCAATTCCCTCGCGGTTCTGGGCTGTGTCGCGGCCATTGGTGCAGACGTCGAACGCGCCGCGCGCGATCTGGCCGATGTCACCCCGCCCGCAGGCCGGGGCGAAACATCCACGGTCAAACTGCCCTCGGGCGATGGCACCTTTACCCTGATTGATGACGCCTATAACGCCAACCCGACATCCATGATGGCCGGGATCAAGGTTCTTGCCCAAAGCAAACCCACCGAGGGCGGCCGCAAGATCGCGGTTCTGGGCGACATGCGCGAACTGGGCGATGATGCGGTTAAAATGCATGCTGACCTTCATCATCCCCTGACCGCGATGGAAATTAACCGGGTCTATTGCGTCGGTCCCTTGATGGCTGAACTTGATAAAACCCTGCCAGACGCCATAAATGCCGGACATTTTGAAACTGCCGAGGCCGCAATTGCGCCGATTAAGGCCGATCTTAAGCCCGGCGACGTGGTTTTGATCAAAGGATCGCTTGGCATTTACGTTTCGAAAATTGTATCGGCGTTAAAATCGGGCGGCGTGGTCGACAAACCCGCACCCCAATAGAAATTCGTCGCAGAAGGAACGACAAGAGCAATGCTCTATAATCTGCTTTATCCGCTGGCCGATCAGATGCCGGTTTTCAACCTGTTTCGGTACATCACGTTCCGCACAGGCGGCGCGATCATAACATCGCTTATCCTTGCTTTTGTTCTGGGTCCGTCCCTGATCCGCTGGTTGCGGTCCAAACAAAGCGAAGGTCAGCCGATCCGCGAAGACGGCCCGGAAGGTCACCTTCTGACCAAAAAAGGCACGCCCACCATGGGCGGCCTTTTGCTGTTGATTTCAACATCCATCGCCACCCTGTTATGGGCCGATCTGACCAATGCCTACGTCTGGGCGGTTTTGCTCGTCACCATCGGCTATGGCTTCCTCGGCTTCCTTGATGACTTCCTCAAAGTATCAAAGAAAAACACCAAGGGATTGCCCGGCAAGATAAAGCTGCTCGGTCAGTTTTCCATCGCCGCCCTTGCCGCGTTTTGGATTTCCTACAACACCGCCGATCCGCTTTCGACCGCACTCGCCTTCCCGTTTTTCAAGAACTACCTGCTTGATCTCGGCTGGTTCTTTATCCCGTTTGCCATGTTCGTCATGGTTGGGGCGTCAAACTCCGTCAACCTGACCGATGGGCTCGATGGTCTTGCCATCGTGCCGGTCATGATTGCCGCGGCCAGTTTTGCGCTGATCACCTATTTGATCGGTAACATCCAGTTTGCCGAATATCTTCAGGTCCATTACGTCGCCGGATCGGGTGAACTCACCATTTTCCTTGGCGCGCTGGTCGGTGCTGGCCTTGGGTTCCTGTGGTACAACGCCCCGCCTGCCATGGTGTTTATGGGCGATACCGGATCGCTTGCCTTGGGCGGCGCACTTGGGGCGGTGTCGGTTGTCACCAAACACGAACTGGTTCTGGCCATCATTGGTGGCTTGTTTGTGCTTGAAACCCTGTCGGTAATCATTCAGGTCGGCTCGTTCAAACTGACCGGAAAGCGCGTGTTTCGCATGGCGCCCCTGCATCACCATTTTGAAAAAAAGGGCTGGCAGGAAGCAACCATCGTCATTCGTTTCTGGATCATTGCCGTAATCCTTGCCCTTGTCGGGCTTGCCACCCTTAAACTTCGCTAAGGAACACACCCTTGATTGATCTTTCACACTTGCGCGGCAAAACCATCGCGGTTCTGGGGCTCGGCAAATCGGGTCTTGCCAGTGTGAAGGCATTGATCAATGCCGGGGCGATTGTCTGGGCGTGGGATGACAACGCATCGGGCCGCGATCTGATCGAGCCCCTCGGCTTGGCCCCGATCAATCTGGTTGAGTGTGACTGGACCGAACCCGACATGCTGGTCATAAGTCCCGGCATCCCGTCCACCTTCCCGACCCCGCACCCGGCCGCCGAAAAGGCACGCCGGGCCGGAAAGCCGATCATTTGCGACGTTGAATTGCTCTGCACCGCCCAACCCGATGTGCCAACCTTGGCGATCACGGGCACCAATGGCAAATCCACCACAACGGCGCTTACCGCCCATATTCTGGCCGGTGCCGGGATCAAAACGCAGGCCGGGGGCAACCTTGGCAATGCCGCGCTTGGTCTTGAACCCTCTGGGCCTGATGATTGTCTGGTACTTGAACTGTCGTCTTATCAGCTTGATCTGCTGGCCGAGGCCGCCTTTGATGCCTGTGCGCTTTTAAACATCACGCCGGATCATCTGGATCGTCACGGCGGGATGGATGGCTATATCGGGGCAAAACATCAGATTTTTGCCCGTAACAAAGGCCCGAAATGGGCGATCATTTCAATTGATGATGAACCTTGTGCCAAAATGTCGGTCGAACTGGCCCGCGAAGGCGGCCGCCACATCATCGAAATTTCGGTCAACCAGCCGGTTGATCACGGTATTTATGTTTCTGATGGCTGGTTGATTGATGATATCTCGGGGGCCAAAACCCGTATTCTCGATCTCACCACTGTTGCTCAGATGCCCGGCAAACATAACTGGCAAAACATTGCCTTTGCCTATGCGCTCTGTCGTGCACGCGGTGTTGATGCCACCCGGATCATTGATGGCATCCTGTCATTTCCGGGCCTTGCCCATCGTCAGGAACGCCTGGGCACCATTGACGGCGTTGTCTTTGTTAATGACAGCAAAGCCACCAATGCCGAAGCATCCGCCAAGGCACTCTCGGCCTATCAAAACATCTACTGGATTGTTGGCGGCAAACCCAAGGAAGGCGGCATTGCCGGGCTTGAAGCATTCTACCCCAACATCAAAAAGGCCTATTTGATCGGGGCGGCAACCAACGAGTTTGCCGACGCACTGGGCGGTGATCTGCCATGGGTGAAATGCGAAACCCTTGATGTCGCCACCAGGGCCGCCTTTGAAGATGCCCGTCAACAGGGCGATGATGCCCCGGTTGTCATGCTGACCCCGGCCTGCGCGTCGTTTGATCAATTCACAAGTTTCGAAGCCCGCGGCGATGCTTTCCGCGAAATTTATGCCCATCTCGCCACCAACGCGCAGGAACGCTCATGAAATCGCTGTTTGGTCAGAATGCCAATATTGCCTTTTCACGCGCAGATACGTCTGTATTGGGCATCTGGTGGTGGACGGTTGATCGCTGGTTTCTTGCCGCCATCATCTTGTTGATGGGCATTGGCGCACTTCTGGTGATGTCGGCAAGCCCGCCGGTGGCCGACCGTATCAATGTCGACAGCTTCCACTTCGTCACCCGCCAGTTCATTTTCTTAGGGTTGGCTGCCGCCTGCATGTTCTCAATTTCACTGCTGCCGGTGAAATGGGTCCGAAGGCTGGCCTCGATCATGTTCCTTGGCGTCATTTTCCTTTTGATCATCACCCCGTTCATCGGGTCGGAGATCAAAGGCGCTGTGCGCTGGATCCACCTTGCGGGCATCACAATCCAGCCGTCCGAGTTTTTAAAACCCGCCTTTGCGGTTGTCGTCGCATGGATGTTTGCCGAAGGTCGGCTTAACCCCAATTTCCCCGGCTACATCGTCAGCAGCCTGATGCTGGCCCTGTGCATCTTCCTTCTGATGATCCAGCCGGATTTTGGCCAAACCGTGGTAGTCACCTCCATCTGGTCGGTGCAAATCTTCTTGGCTGGCCTTCCGATCATTCTGGTGTTTTGTCTGGGCTTGGGGGCTGTTGGCCTTGCGGTCAGTGCCTATTTGATCCTGCCACACGTACAGTCGCGTGTGGACCGCTTCCTTGATCCGGCCTCGGGCGACAACTATCAAATCGAACGTTCGATGGAAGCTTTCATGAACGGTGGCATCATGGGCCGTGGGCCGGGCGAAGGCTGGGTTAAAAACTCGATCCCCGATGCCCATTCCGACTTTATCTTTGCCGTGGCGGGCGAAGAATTTGGCTTGCTGTTCTGTGTGCTGGTTGTCGGCGTCTTTGCCTTCATCATCATGCGCGGCCTGTCGCGCCTCATGGGGGAACGCAACCTGTTCGTCGTGCTGGCGGTAACCGGCATTCTGGTCCAGTTCGGCTTGCAGGCCGTGATCAACATGGCCTCCACCTTGCAACTGGTCCCGCCAAAAGGCATGACCCTGCCGTTTGTCTCCTACGGTGGTTCCGCCACCATCGGCATTGCGATTGGCATGGGCTTTGTTCTCGCCCTGACCCGCAAACGTCCGGGCGAATAACGGGCTGCGAACGGTGCGTAATGGATTCCCGCCTTCGCGGGAATGACACCTCATCAAAACAACAGCCCAACACCGTCACTCCCGCGAAGGCGGGAGTCCATCACGCCGCAGACGACAAACCCCGTGATTAGGAACATCAAAGGATCAACATGATCAGTATCCAACAGGCCGAACCCCATCACCGCGATGGCTGGGAACGACTTTGGCGCCAAAACATCGTCAATTTTGGCGCACCCGACATGCCCGACGATGTGATTGATGGCCTGTGGCAACGTATTCTTGATCCCGATCACGCCATGCAGGCATGGCTGGCGATTGATGGGACAAACGATGACCACACGGTGGTCGGACTGGCCCACCTCATCATCCACCCGCACACATTTTCCCTGCGCAATGTGGCCTATCTCGAAGATTTCTGGGTGTCACCTGATCACCGGGGCGGGGGCATTGGGGGACTCATGATGACGGCCTTACAAAAACAGGCCAAACAAAACGACTGGGGCCGCCTTTACTGGCTCACCGCTGGCGACAATCACGGCGCCCAACGCCTCTATGACCGCCTGACCAACCGTGTTGATTCAGTCCTCTATAAAATCGATACGGCTTAAACCTCAGACACCGTGCCGCCCGCAAAGATGGATTCCCGCCTGCGCGGGAATGACGCCCAAGCGGCGACATCCCCAATACAAAAACACCGTCATTCCCGCGAAGGCGGGAGTCCATGCCACCACGAACGCAGCCTTAAACAGCACGTCACCACCTCCCCCGCCCTCAAATATCCCAACGACACCCCCGTCCCAAAAAAACGACAAATTCCCGCCCTATAAACGCCCCCGCTTGAAGGGATATTAACCTTTATCGGGTTTTGATGGGGGAACCTTGGCGCGTGCCGTCGTTTAACATGTGGACGAGATGACGAAACTCACACAACCTGATATTTCCACCACCAATGACGCCCCGCTTGCCGGGCAGGTCATCGCTGTGACATCCGGCGGAACGGGCGGTCACATGTTCCCCGCCGTTGCCCTGTCAAAGGCGCTGGTCCGGCGCGGCGCAAAGGTGCTGTTTTTTACCGATGCCCGGGCGGCGCGCTATACCGACGGGGTCGATGGGGTGCAAACCATCATCCTGCCTGCGGGCGGGATTGCCGGTAAGGGGATTAAAGGCCGCATCATGGGCGCTGCCCGTCTTGGGCTTGGCACGCTCAAAGCCCGCTCGATGATTAAAAAGGCCAAACCGGCTGTCGTCATCGGCTTTGGCGGATATGCCTCCATCCCGGCCACCATGTCGGCCAAGTGGCTTGGCATTCCCTTTGCCATTCACGAACAAAACGCCGTTTTGGGCCGTGCCAACCGGTTGGTCGCAGGGGCAGCCAAACGCATTGCCACGTCATTTCCCACCGTCACCCTGATTGATCCAACCGATCAGAACAAAGTCATCTGGACCGGCAACCCGGTGCGCGCCGAAGTCGCCGCCCTTGCCAACAGCACCTATGACGTACCGACCGAAGACGGCCCGATCAAACTTCTGATCACCGGCGGGTCACAGGGTGCGCGTGTTCTATCCGAAATCCTGCCGACCGCACTGGTCAACCTGCCCGAAGGCATTCGCACCCGCCTTGTCGTCACCCAGCAGGCCCGCGACGAAGACATCAATGCGGTGCGCAAGACCTATGACGGATCGGGCATTGACGTGACACTGGCACCTTTCATCGATGACATCCCCGAACGCCTGCGCGATTGCCATCTGGTGATTGCCCGTTCCGGCGCATCGACCGTCGCCGAATTGACCGCCGCCGGACGTCCCGGTTTACTGGTGCCGCTGCCCCATGCCATTGATGATCATCAACGTTTTAATGCCCAGCAGGTCGAAGACGCCGGGGGCGCGTGGCTTATGCCCCAGGACCGCTTTTCCAGTGAAACCGTCACCGACCGGCTGGCAAAGCTTTTACGCAATCCTGCGGCCTTGACCCGTGCGGCAAAGGCCGCCAAAACCGCCGGACGCGCCAATGCTGCCGAACGGCTGGCCGATATGGTGCTTGATATGCTGGGGCTGAACCCCGCAGGCACACCAGATGCAGAAAACATAAGTAAAAAAAACCAAGGAGACACGCAATGAACACCCTGCCGCTCAACATCGGCACCATCCATTTTGTCGGTATTGGCGGCATCGGTATGTCCGGTATTGCCGAAATTCTCCATAACCTTGGCTATTCGGTGCAAGGGTCTGACATCTCTGACAATGCCAATGTTCAGCGCCTGCGCGGTCTTGGCATCACGGTTTTTGTCGGCCACGAAGCTGGCAACATCACCGATGCCAACGTGGTTGTGATTTCAACCGCGGTCAAATCTGACAACCCCGAAGTCGTCGCCGCACGTGCTGATATGATCCCGGTTGTCCGCCGGTCTGAAATGCTGGCCGAACTGATGCGCCTTAAGGCCGCGATTGCGGTGGGTGGCACGCACGGTAAAACCACCACAACGTCGCTTGTTGCCACCATGCTCGATGCGGCGGGCCTTGATCCGACCGTGATCAATGGCGGCATCATTAATTCATACGGCACCAATGCCCGCCTTGGCGATGGCGACTGGATGGTGGTTGAGGCCGATGAGTCGGATGGCACCTTTGTGAAGGTCCCCTCGACCATTTCGGTTGTCACCAACATCGACCCGGAACATCTTGATCACTGGAAGGACTTCGACCAACTGCGCGAAGCCTTTAAAAACTTTGTTCAAAACATCCCGTTTTATGGCTTTGCCGTTTTGTGCATTGACCATCCCGAAGTTCAGGCCCTGATTGGCCGGGTCACCGACCGCCGTATTTTCACATTCGGTTTCTCGCCACAGGCCGATGTCCGCGCAACCAATGTGCGCACCAACATCTCCGACAGCGTCTTTGACGTCGTCATTCGCGAACGGGTCGATAGCGCAGAACGCATCATCAAGGATGTTCGCCTGCCGATGGTCGGCGACCATAACGTGTCCAATTCGCTGGCCGCGATCACGGTCGCCCTTGAACTTGGCATCCCGGATGAGAAAATCGTCTCCGCCTTTGACGGCTTTACCGGGGTCAAACGCCGCTTTACCAAAACCGGCGAAGTTGATGGTGTCACCATCATTGACGATTACGGTCACCACCCGGTTGAAATCAAGGCGGTGCTCAAAGCCGCCCGTCAGGCTACCCAGAACAATGTCATCGCCGTGGTGCAGCCGCACCGCTATTCACGCCTGCATGACCTGTTCGAAGATTTCTGCACCTGCTTTAACGATGCCGACAACGTCATTGTCGCCGATGTCTATGAAGCCGGTGAAACCCCGATCGAAGGCGCATCACGCGATGCACTGGTTGAAGGATTGCGCAACCGCGGCCATCGCCACGTCAGTGCGCTTGAAGGACCGGAAAAACTGGCCGAAGTCATCGCCGCTGCGGCCAAACCGGGCGATCTGGTTGTCTGCCTTGGTGCCGGTTCGATCAGCGCATGGGCCAACGCCCTGCCCGCCCAACTCGAAGCCCTGAAAAACTGAGGTTACCATGAGCACGCCGGGACACCACACACCCCTGATTGACCGCCTGCCCAAGGTCCGTGGCAAGCTGCGCGAAGGCGCGCAATTGTCAAAGGTCACCTGGTTTCAGGTCGGCGGCCCGGCCGATGTGTTGTTCCGCCCCGCAGACGAGGCCGACCTTGCCGGCTTTCTGAAAAAAAAGCCCGCCGATATGCCCGTCACGGTGATTGGGGTGGGATCGAACCTTCTGGTCCGTGATGGCGGCATTCGCGGTGTTGTCATTCGTCTGGGCCGTCCATTTACTGACATTGTGATCGAAGATGGTGCCGTTCATGCCGGTGGGGGCGCACTTGATCTCAATGTTGCGCAAACGGCCCAAATGAACGGTCTTGCTGGCCTTGAGTTCCTTTCGGGCATTCCGGGCACCATTGGCGGGGCACTGCGCATGAATGCCGGGGCATATGGCACCGAAATCAAGGATGTACTGGTCTCGGCCACGGCCATTGATGGCAACGGATTGCTCCATACCGTCACCCCCGATGACATGGACATGACATACCGGCATTGCGGCGTGCCCGATGACTGGATTTTCACATCCGCCATCCTGCGTGGCACATCCGGTGACCCCGGTGAAATCGCCAACCGCATGGCCGAAATTCAGGATGCGCGCGCCGGATCACAACCGATCAAATCACGTACTGGTGGGTCGACCTTTGCCAATCCGGCACCGGACCGCGCGTGGGAACTCATTGATGCCGCCGGGTGTCGTGGGTTGACCATTGGCGGTGCGCAAATGTCGCCGCACCATTGCAACTTCATGATCAATCTCGGCAATGCCACTGCCTTTGATCTTGAACAGTTGGGCGATGAAGTCAAAAAACGGGTCAAAGACCACAGTGGCGTTGAGCTGCGTTGGGAAATCCGGCGCATTGGCGAACGCCTTGGCCACTCAATCATAGGAAAAGACGCATGAGCAAACATGTCGCAGTCATTTATGGCGGTTGGTCGGCCGAACGCGAAGTCTCCCTGTCCTCGGGCGTTGAATGCATCAAGGCGCTGCGTGAAAAGGGCTATCAGGTTACTGAAATTGACGCGACCCGCGATCTGGCGGCACAGCTTACCGCCATTGATCCCAAACCCGATGTGATTTTCAATGCCCTGCACGGGCGCTGGGGCGAAGACGGCGCGGTTCAGGGTCTGCTTGAAATCATGGACATTCCCTATACCCATTCAGGTGTGCGCGCGTCCGCCATTGCGATGGATAAAATGTCGGCCAAGGCGATGTTCATGGAATATGACATTCCCTGTGCGCGCCATGTCTGGGTCACGCGCGATGAAATTGCCAAGGGTGCGGCCCTGCCCCCGCCCTATGTTCTCAAACCCAATAACGAAGGGTCGTCTGTCGGGGTTGAAATCATCCTGACGGCCGAGGAAGAACAAAACATGCTGGCGCGTGACTGGGTGCATGGGGCTGGCGTCATGCAGGAAGAATTCGTGCCGGGCCGTGAAATGACCGTCGCGGTCAAGGATGGCGAGGCCATGGAGGTCATTGAAATCCTGACCGGCAACCATGCCTTTTACGATTTTGAATCCAAATACGCTCAGGGCGGCTCCGAACATGTCGTGCCCGCCGATATCTCCGATGATTTGCGCACCAAGCTGCGCAACAACGCCGAAGCCGCCTATCGCGCGCTCGGATGCCGGGGAATTGCGCGCGCCGATTTCCGCTACGACCCCAAACACGACCGTCTGGCCATTCTTGAAATCAACACCCAGCCGGGCATGACCCCGACATCGCTTGTCCCCGATGCAGCCCGCCATGACGGCTTTAGTTTTGCCGACATCGTCGCATGGATGGTGGAGGACGCCTCATGCGAGCGTTAGGAACATCAAGCACGCTCGAAGAACAGGCGCGCGAACGCCGCGAAAAGCTTGATAAACAACATAGCGTTGCCTCGAACGTCAAACGGATCGCGCGTGTTGTCTGGTGGACCGGCTTCATTGGTGTCTTTACCCTTGGCCCGATTGCGCTTTGGCAAACCGGGCGTGCCGATGCGTGGTTAACCATCGCCCAGAACGAAGCCATTCGTCTGTCGGCTGATTTTGGCATGACGGTCAGAAACATCGAAGTATCGGGCCGCGAAAAAACCGATCCGAATGCGCTTTTGGCCGCCATCGGCAAAAAGCCCGGCACCCCGATCATTACCTTTGACGTCGACAGTGCACGCGAACGGATCGAACAGCTGTCATGGGTGCGTACGGCTGCTGTTGAACGCCAATTGCCCGACACCCTGATTGTCTCCATCGTCGAACGCCGCCCGCTGGCCCTTTGGCAGACAGATCAAGGCAACCATGTGCTGATTGATGGCGATGGCGCGCAGCTTCAGAACTATGAACTCGGCGATTATCTTGACCTGCCGGTTCTGGTCGGCGATGACGCCCCCGAACATGCCGCCGAGATGCTCAGCATCATCAAATCAGTGCCCCATCTCTATGATCAGGTCACCGGTGCGCAGCGCATCGGCCATCGCCGCTGGAACATTCAGCTTGCCAACGGCATGTATGTCCGCCTGCCCGAAAAGGACATGGACAAGGCATGGCAACGTCTTGCGGTGCTTGATACCGAACATGACCTGCTCGAACGCGATGTCCTGATCGTCGATCTACGCCTGCCCGACCGCACCTTCGTCCGCCTCACCCCCGGTGCCGCCGAACTACGCCGCAACCCGCCAAAAAAAGGTGACGCGGCATAACACCGCAACCCACTCAAAAAGACGCCTCGGTATAACGCAGCACCCCATCAAAAAATTGCTGCCCCCGAAACTGCATCCCATCCAAAAAGATACGTCCGTATGAGGTCTGCACCCCATCGAAAAAAGCGATGCAGCGTGACGTCACAACCTGGAAAAAAAGAGGGCGCGGTCGATCCCGCTCTGGCCTCCTGCTCCGTCGTCAAAATCACAACATCAATTCATCATACAATATTACTTATTGGTGTTTTCGACGATCATGCACCCTGCTGCGAACAAACTTCACGTTATTCACTAAAAATGATCAATAGCAATAACTCTTCATTTTTTATGAATAATCGAGACATGTCTGATGCGCCGTTTGCGGGTGGGATTTAGGGCCCCTTAAACGCGACCACCTTACCCCTCATTTCGCCAAACCGGGACCGGTTGACTAAGCGATTGCAGGCTGGTGGTGTCGCGCCCTTCGATGACATCCAAAAGATGAGTTGCCAATTGCTGTCCTGCGACAATCAGGTCTTCGCGCAGGCTGTCGATGCGTGGTCGGGTAAAGTTCAGCAAATCCGACGTTTCCTTGGCAATCACATCAATATCGCGCCCGACATTCAGGCCCGACTGGATCATGCCGTCTATCAGCGCCATGGCACAAAGCTCGCTGCCGCAAATGATCCCGTCGGGCACATAATCCTGATGGCGCAAGGCCATACCGGCCTGACGCAGAACTTCGCTGCTGCTATCAAGGTCAATGCCACCAAGGACTTGATACGGTACCCCGGCGGCCGTTGCCGTTGCCGCCAGCCCGGCCAGCGTTTCCTGATAATATGAAAATTCCGATGGTGGGGACAACAGTGCCAACCGTTTGCGTCCGCGCGAAATCAGGCGGTTTGCCGCCATTTCGCAAAAGGCCCGGTTGTCAAAATCGTGATAGGCGTGATCTTCCCCGGTAAGGCTGCGCCCATGCGCGACAAAGGGCAATCCGCTTTGGCGCAGCACCTCAATGCGTTCATCATCGGGACGCACATGGGTAATGATCACCCCGTCGGCTGCGCGTGTATTCAGGATATAGCGTACCGGGTCCATCGGATCATCGGTGCGTGATTGTGGTGTCACAACAAGGTGGTACGGCGTGCCGCGCATGACATCGGAAATCCCGACAATCAAACGTCGGGCAAATTCCGGCACCTTGTCGGTTTGATCCAGCACCAGACTGATGACATTGGTTTTACCCGTACGCAACCGCACCCCGGCCCGATCAGGGTGATAGCCAATGGCATCGGCCACCTTGCGCACCCGCAGTTTGGTTTTGGCACTGATGTCATGCGCGTCTTTTAACGCGCGCGACACCGTGGTCACCCCAAGGCCGGTCATTTCCGCAATGGTTTTAAGCGTCGGTCGGCTTTGGGCACGCGACGGGCCCAAATTGCCAACAGGATCATGTTCAGACAGCGCGCTGTCCCTCCGTGCAAGGCATTCCGATGTGTATTTTCTAACGCAGTCTTATGCCGCTTTGGGGATCAAAAAACACAACTTTTTCAAGGTTGAAGACCAATTCCGTATGCTGGTTGGCCTGCCCGAACCAGTCCTGATGCAAGCGCGTCACGACCTCCTTACCGCCCAGCGCAGTAATCGCATAGATGTCCGCCCCGGCGGGTTCAATCACATCAATCTTGCACGATGCGGTCACCTGCTGCCCGGCCCGCATCGCCGCCCGGCTATCCGCATCGGTGATGGCTTCGGGCCGGATACCAACAATGACTTCCTGCCCCTCATATGCGGCCACATCGCCGGGCAATTGATCAAATCCCAGCACCAGCGGTTCTTCGCCCGCACGCGCCATTTCAACCCCATTACCGCGCACCGTTGCCGGGATCAGGTTCATCGCCGGCGACCCCATGAAATCAGCGACAAACAGATTGGTCGGATCGTTATAAATCTCGGCAGGGGTGCCGTATTGCTGCACGACCCCGTCTTTAAGAACGGCAATGCGCGTGCCCAGTGTCATGGCTTCGATCTGGTCATGGGTGACATAAACAATCGTGGTGCCGAATGTCTGATGCATCCGTTTGATTTCAGTGCGCATATCCACGCGCAACTTGGCATCGAGGTTTGAAAGCGGTTCATCAAACAGGAACAGTTGCGGGTTGCGCACAAGCGCACGCCCCATCGCCACACGTTGGCGTTGCCCACCGGAAAGCTGACCGGGTTTACGATCCAGAAGATGTTCGATCTGAAGGGTTTTGGCCGCCTCTGCCACCTTGGCATCACGTTCGGCCTTTGGCATGCCGCGCATTTCAAGGCCAAAGGCGATGTTTTGCCCGACATTCATGTTGGGATAAAGCGCGTAGCTCTGAAACACCATCGCGATGTTGCGTTCGGCAGGCGGCAAATCATCAATCACATTGCCATCAATGCGGATTTCACCGGTTGTCAGCTTTTCAAGCCCGGCAATCGTGTTCAGAAGTGTTGATTTGCCACAGCCTGACGGGCCGACCAGCACAAGAAACCCGCCTTCCTCAACATCAAGCGAGATATCGCGCAACACATTGATTGGACCGAAACTTTTGCAAACCTTGTCGATTTGTAGAAAGGACATGATAACTTCCCTGTAATTCTTTTTATGGGTGCTTTTGGCTTCGCTTCGCTTGGCTTAGCCCTTGACCGCACCGGCCATCAATCCACGCACGAAATAGCGCCCGGAAACGACGTAAACAATCAGTGTCGGAAGGGCCGCAAGCACCGCACCGGCAAAATGCACGTTGTATTCCTTAACCCCGGTCGAGGATGAAACGAGGTTGTTGAGTGCCACGGTCATTGGCATCGAATCAAAATCGGCAAAGGACGCGCCAAACAGGAAATCATTCCAGATATTGGTGAACTGCCAGATTACGGTCACGACAATGATCGGCCCGGAACTGGGCAATAAAATACGGGTAAAGGTTCGCCAGAACCCGGCCCCGTCCATCTTGGCCGCCTTGATCAGTTCATCAGGAAATGCCGCGTAATAGTTGCGGAAAAACAAGGTGGTAAAGCCAAGCCCATAGACCACATGCACCAGCACCAGACCACTTGTCGTGCCTGCAATGCCGATCATGCCCAAAACGCGGGCCATCGGGATCAGGACAATCTGGAACGGGATGAAACAGGCAAACAGCATCAAACCAAAAATGATCTTATCGCCGGGAAACCGCCATTTGGTCAGGACATACCCGTTCATCGCCCCAAGGGCGGTCGAGATCGCCACAGCAGGCACGACCATCATGATGCTGTTGATGAAATAAGGGCTAAGCCCGGTGGGTTCGACCCCGATCTGGGCCCTGGACCACGCGTTCAGCCAGGGCTCAATCGTAAAGACCTCGGGCAGTGACATCATGTTGCCACCGCGGATTTCATCGAGTGTCTTGACCGAGTTGACCAGCATGACAAACAGCGGCAGCAGATAATAAACCGCAAACAGGATCAAAACCGCATAAAGAACCGCACGCATAAGCTTGCCGGTGCCAAACGAAGGTTGCGTTGAACGGGCCATCAGCGACGCTCCCTGAGTTCGGAATAAAGGTAAGGCACAATGATCGATGCAATCATGGCGAGCATGATCACCGCCGATGATGCCCCAACCCCCATCTGATTGCGGGTAAAGGTATAGGAATACATGAAGGTCGCGGGAAGTTCGGTCGCGCGCCCCGGTCCGCCATTGGTCAAGGCAATGACAAGGTCATAGGCCTTGATCGCCAGATGGGCCAAAACCACAAAGGCCGACAGAAATACCGGGCGCAATTGCGGAATGACGATCCGGGTATAGAGGCTCCAGCGGCTGGCCCCATCCATCTGGGCGGCTTTCATGATTTCGCTATCAATGCCACGCAGCCCGGCCAGAAACATTGCCATGACAAACCCCGATGATTGCCAGACAGCGGCAATCACAACGGTATAGATCGCCATGTCGCGGTCCTTGATCCAGTTAAAGGTGAAACTTTCCCAGCCCCACAGATGCATGGTGTTTTCAAGACCAAGACCGGGATCCAGAAACCATTTCCACGCCGTCCCGGTGACGATGAACGACAGCGCCATCGGATAAAGATAGATCGGGCGCAGGATGCCTTCGCCGCGTATTTTTTGATCGAGCAAAATCGCCAGAACCAAGCCAAGCACCGAGCAAATGGCGATATAAAGAATGCCAAAAATCGCAAGGTTCTGAAGGGCAATCAGCCAGTTGCGTTGCCCCCACAGATTGGCATAGTTGCCAAACCCTTCGAGGTCATAAGAGGGCAGCATCCGGCTGTCGGTCAGCGACAGATAACCGGTGTAAATGATAAATCCGTAAACGAATAAAAGGATCAGAAACAGGCTTGGGCTCAGCACCAGACGGGGCAGAACTTCCCGCAGGGTTGCCTGTGCCTTGCCGGGCAAGGATGGTTGCATGGGTCATGCTCCGCACGTTATCCGACGGCCGATGTTCGCACCGGCCGTCGGTTTATCGTTTTGGTTTATTGGGCGGATGCCACCGCATTGACGAGTTCTTCAGCAGCCGTCGCGCTGTCGTACTCGCCGTTGAAATGGGCGGTGATCACGTCATACATGGCATTTTTGACCCCGGCCGGGACCGAGTGGCCATGCGCCATGGAGCCAAACAGCGTGCCTTTTTTGTTGGCCGCAGCCAGTTCGGCCATGCCTTTTTTCCCGCACGCATCAAAGGCGTCGTTTGAAACATCCGTACGGGCCGGGACCGATCCCTTGACCACGTTAAAAGCCGACTGGAAGCTTGGCGACATGACCGCAGATGCCAGTTTCATCTGTGCGTCCTGACGGTCCTCACCAACCTTGAACATGACGAACTGGTCAGAGTTGAACGTTACCGCATCCTGCGTTCCGGGGAAGCGGAAGCACATAAAATCGGTATCCGGGACTTTACCCGCATTGAGGAATTCACCCTTGGCCCAGTCGCCCATGAACTGCACACCGGCTTCCTTGTTGATCACCATCGCGGTTGCCAAGTTCCAGTCGCGGCCCGAGAAGTTGTCATCAACATAGGTGCGCAATTTCGCCATGCGATCAAACACGGTTTTCATCGTATCTGATCCCAATGCATCCGGATCGGTATCGATCATCGATGCCTGATAGAATTCAGGACCACCTGTTGCCATCACAACCGCATCAAAGATGGTGGCATCCTGCCACGCCTGCCCGCCATGGGCGACGGCGGTGTAACCAGCGTCCTTGATCTTATCAAGGGCGGCGATCAGCTCATCCCAGTTGGTTGGTTGCTTCAGATCAAGTTCTTCAAAAATTGCCTTGTTGGCCCAGACCCAGTTGGTGGAATGGACATTGACCGGGGCGGCAATCCAGTGACCGTCATGCTTTGAAAAGTCTTTCAGAGCATCGGGAACAACCTCTTCCCAGCCTTCCTTTTCCGCCAGCGCATCAAGGTTGGCCAAAACATCTTCGCCCGCCCAGTCCTTGATATCAAAGCCCAGCATCTGAACAGCGGTTGGGGCGTTGCCCGATGTCACGCGTGCGCGCAGAACGGTCATTGCCTGTTCACCGCCACCACCCGCGACCGGCATGTCGTTCCATGAAACGCCCTGATCTTCGAGATCCTTTTTCAGAACCTGAAGCGCCTTGGCCTCACCACCGGCTGTCCACCAGTGCAGGACTTCTACACTTTCCTGTGCCGATGCAATGCTGGTCGAAAGTCCGAGTGCCGCGATCATTCCGATCCCGGCACGTGTCATTTTGCCAAGAAACATGCTGTTTCCTCCCTGTTGGTTTTATGATTTGGCGGTTAATTACTGCAACGTTACAGTTGACTGTCAAGCTGGACCTGTAACGTTGCAGTACAACAAAGCCTTAACCAGAGAAAACCTGCGGTTGATCATCCCTGTCATTTCGCACCGCAAAATGCCAATTCCCGTGATCAGATTGACGTATTGCAAAAGACTCCGGTCAGCCTTAACCAATTTGCAACGGCTTTTAGTGGAAAACGGGCGTAAGGTTCGGACGTTGGGGACAAGTCCTGATTAATCGAACCAATAACTTTAAAAAAGATTTCGAGCACTCAATTGGCACGCAGCAAAACCAAATCAGGATTGATTGCGGCTTTGGACATTGGAACGTCCAAGGTCTGCTGTTTTATTGCCCGACGTGAAAAAGACCTGCCGCCGAAAATCATCGGCATCGGTCACAACATGTCCAAGGGGCTGCAAAGTGGCGCAATTTCCAATCTTGATGCCGCACAGGAAGTTGTCTTGGCGGCGGTCAACGCCGCCGAAAAAATGGCAGGGCACACGATCGAATCCGTGATCGTAAACTTGTCGGGGGGCCAGCCCGAATCGGAAACACATACGGTTGAATTACCCCTTGGGTCCCGACCGATTGGCAATCTTGAGATCAGAAAACTCAATGATCAGAAAGAAGCCCTGTTGCGTCAGGCCGGTGACGAACTGATCCACGCAGTTCCACTTGGCTTCCGGGTCGATGGCACCAACAGCATGAATGATCCGCGCGGAATGTATGGATCGACCCTTGGTCTTGATCTTCATTTTGTGCGCACCCAGACAGCCCCGCTTCGCAATCTTGATACGCTTTTGCGCCGCTGTCATCTGGCGATCAGGGAAACCGTTGTCACCCCGTTGGCATCGGGTCTTTCGGCCTTAACACCCGATCAGCGTGACCTTGGTGCCACCGTGATTGATATGGGGGCCGGAACAACCAGTGTTGCGGTTTTCCACGGTGGACAGGTGATTTATACCGCCTCGGTTCCCGTCGGTGGGGCGCATGTGACGCGCGATATCGCCTATGGGCTGAACACGTCGCTTAACCATGCGGAACGGATGAAAACCCTGCATGGCAGTGCGCTGACGTCCCCGTCCGATGATCAGGAAATCCTTGCGGTTCCGGTCATTGGCGATGAAGACGAAAACAATTTCAATCACGTGCCGCGATCGATGTTGATCAACATCATCAAACCGCGCCTTGAAGAAACGTTTGAACTGATCCGTGACCAGCTTGAAGAACACGGTCTGTCACAGATCGGCGGACGCAGCATTGTTTTGACGGGGGGGGCCAGTCAGCTCAATGCCATTTCCGATCTGGCCAACCAGATGTTTGAACGCCCGGCAAGTATCGCACATCCACACGGCGTCACCGGCCTTGCCGAAGCAACCGCGGGTCCGGCGTTTTCGGCCTGTGCCGGATTGTTGCTGCGCGCCGTCGAACAGCAAAACGACCCATTAAGCGAAGCCATGGCCAATATCCGCCAATCGGGCGGTCGCTGGGGCCGTCTTGGCGCGTGGTTTAAAGAAAATTTCTAGTTTCCCAACATCAAAAACCAAGCAATCCGCAGGTTTTCTGAGCAAATCGGAATGAATGCAGATTTTTTTTGCATTTTTTCGAAAACTTTTGCGCGCATTAACACGCCAATAACTCTTTGCCAGCTAAAACCATCTTGGAGGTCTTTGTGTCAGGACGTGTTCTGACATACGTGGCAAAGGGAAGGTCGCGTAGATCTTTAAGCTCTAAAGCGCGGAGAGGAAGAGCAAACAATGAGTACAATCAGTTTTTCCGTACCTGAAACGGAAGAAAACCTAAAACCGAAGATCACCGTTATCGGTGTCGGCGGTGCTGGCGGAAACGCCGTGAACAACATGATCACATCCGAACTTGAAGGATGTGACTTTGTTGTTGCCAATACCGATTCTCAGGCCCTGAGCCAAAGCAAAGCCACGCGCAAAATGCAGCTTGGCCGCAAAATCACCCAAGGCCTGGGTGCAGGTGCACGTCCCGATGCCGGGGGTGCCGCAGCAGAAGAATCCATTGAAGAAATTCAGGCACAGCTTGAAGGCTGCCACATGGTATTCATCACCGCTGGTATGGGCGGTGGGACGGGTACCGGTGCAGCGCCGGTCATCGCACGTGCTGCCAAAGAGGCAGGCATTCTGACCGTCGGCGTTGTGACCAAGCCATTCCATTTTGAAGGCACGCGCCGTATGCGCACTGCCGAACAGGGGATCGAGCAGCTTCAGCAGTATGTTGATACCCTGATTATCATTCCGAACCAGAACCTGTTCCGGGTTGCGAATGAAAAAACCACGTTCGCAGATGCCTTCCAGATGGCAGATGATGTTCTGCGCAATGGCGTGCGTTCGATTACCGACCTTATGATGGTTCCCGGTCTTGTGAACCTTGACTTTGCCGATATCCGCACTGTGATGAGCGAGATGGGCAAAGCCATGATGGGGACCGGCGAAGCATCAGGCGAAAAACGTGCCCTTGAGGCCGCCGAAGCTGCCATCGCAAATCCGCTTCTGGAAGATGCATCGATGAAGGGCGCACGTGCTGTCCTGATCAACATCACCGGCGGCATGGACATGGCGCTTTACGAAGTCGACGAAGCCGCGAACCGTATTCGCGAAGAAGTCGCCTCCGAAGCCAACATCATCTTTGGGTCGACCTTTGATCCGACCATCGAAGGCGCGTTGCGTGTTTCTGTGGTGGCAACCGGTATTGATGCCGAAGACGTCCGTCGTCCGCAGCCAACCACTGTTTCCGTCGCACAGCCCAAGGCGGCTGAACCGGCAGAAAAAGTCGCAGCCGCACCGTCATTTGGTCAGCATGGTGCCGGCAATGCCGCTGCCAGCGCACCCGCAGCCGGTATGGCACAGGATGACTATGCAGGCGGTGCTTCGATTGATCAGATTCCAGCAGATCGCTTTGCTGCCACCGGCAGCGCGCATCAGCCAGAACTGAACCATCAGGCCGAAGCACAGCAAACCGGTTCGATTGAAATGGGCCAGACGGTCCTGAAACCGAAACCGGTCCTGCGTGCAACCGAAAAACCAAACAGCAACGGCGACATGGCATTCATTCCGCCGCGCGCTGTTTCACCAAGCGAAGCCGCACCGGTCAGCAAACATAGCCCGGACGTCTTTGAGGCCGCAGATGCCCAGAACGCAACATCGCCGCGTTCGGTCCTAAGCAGCCTGTTTGGTAAAAACAAAACCGCCAGGGAACAGCAGGGACAGCCGCAACAGCATGCTGCCCCCAAGGTCGGGCAACCGCAGGCACCTGCGCCGCGTCAGACCGAAATGCCCCTGCACGATGATGGATCGCAGGTCATGAACAAGGAGCCCTCTTCCCGGGGCAAGGCGCCTAGTGCGTCTGATGACCTTCTTGAGATCCCGGCCTTCCTACGTCGTCAGGCCAACTAACGACGTTTCTCCGCGCGAAAAAGGGAAGGCAAAATGCCTTCCCTTTTTTTATGAGTGACCTTCACGGCATGACGCAGACCGAAACGTCCTGTGATGAACTTGTGACGAAAAAGCCGCGAACTGGATGCCCTGCATTTGCGAAAACACATACATTCCAGTCCATCACATCGATGCAAATACATTTATTTTCAAATACTTAAATCGGTTACAAAGCGTAACAAAGAGTGATTTGTTTGATTGTCATTCCATCGGTAATGTCTGAAGCTAACGAAGCAACGGTTACGACCATTCATAACGCTTCATACAATTTTTGCTCGAAACTGACGGACCTGATTTGGGGGTTACCTTGAACAAGATTACTGACCTAAGCGCCGCATTCGCGCAGACGAGCGTATCGGATAACGATATCGTTTGTCAGCGCACGCTCAAAGCGTCCATCGGCTGTGCCGGTGTCGGGCTGCATTCTGGTCAGAAAATCCGCATCACCCTCCATCCGGCAGAAATTGATCACGGCATCGTCTTCCGTCGCACGGATCTGGCGGATCAGCCACTGTATCCGGCGCGCTATGACGGTGTGATTGATACCCGTCTTTGCACCTGTCTTGGCGATGCCTCAAAGGGCATCAAAATTGGCACCATCGAACATTTGATGGCCGCCCTTGCCGGTGCGCGCATTGATAATGTCCTGATTGACATTGATGCCGACGAAGTGCCGGTCATGGACGGCAGCTCAGCCCCGTTTAACTTCCTGATTGACTGTGTCGGGATCGAAGAACAGGACGCGCCGCGTCAGGTGATCGAAGTTTTGAAATCCGTCGAAGTCGATTACAACGGCTGCACAGCACGCATTGAGCCGGGCAACGGTTTTGAAGTTGATTTCGAAATTGATTTCGCCAGCAAGGCGATTGCCAATCAGCGTATGTCCGTCAAATTTGATGACGGCGTTTTCGTTGCCAACATTTCACGCGCCCGTACTTTTGGCTTCCTTCATGAAGTTGAGGCCATGCGCTCCGCCGGTCTGGCGCGCGGTGGGTCGCTTGATAACGCGGTTGTCCTGTCGGGCGACGAAGTGATGAACGAAGAAGGCCTGCGCTACGAAGATGAATTCGTGCGCCACAAAATCCTTGATGCGCTGGGTGATCTTTATACCGCCGGGATGCAGCTTCAGGGCAAAGTGACGGCCTATAAATCAGGCCATCACGTCAACAACCTGCTGCTCAAAGCGCTGCTTTCTGATGAAAGCGCCTATCAGGTTGTGCCAATGCGCAAATCAGCCCTGTATGCCGTTAACGACGCACCGGTTCTTGCGACGGCCTAAGCATTACGGCAGGCAAATGTGTTGCGATCATGTGATTAAGGCGACCGTCGTGGTCGCCTTTTTTCGTCTCTGAACAGTGAATTTTGCAATGTCTTCTTGCCCGATAAAACCTGATGGCCGATAAAAGTGCCAAATGGGCATACAACTACTTGCCCAATCCCGCCCTCCCCATGATATAGTCCGGCGGATTTTTTAAAACGTGCCTCACGAAGTTCAAGGATAGGTCACAGTGCTGAGTACCGTTCGCGCCAAAAACATCATTGCAATTTGTGGCATGGCCATTCTGCTTGCTGCCTGCTCAAGCAATGATGCGCCGGAATATGTCGAACGTCCGGTTTCCGAGCTGTATAACAGCGCGCAAGATCTGCTTGATGCCAAGGAATACCAAAAGGCGGCCGAGGCGTTTGATGAAGTCGAACGCCAGCACCCCTATTCGGTCTGGGCGACCAAGGCGACCCTGATGTCGGCATATGCCTATTATCAGGATAACAAATACGATGATGCGATCAGCGCGATTGACCGCTTTATTTCGCTCCATCCGGCCAACCCGGATGTGCCGTATGCCTATTACCTCAAGGCACTTTCCTACTACGAACAGATTTCCGACGTCGGCCGTGATCAGCAAATGACACAGGACGCGATGCAGGCACTTGATGACATCATTCGCCGTTTCCCCGACAGCAAATATGCCCGTGATGCCAAACTGAAAAAAGACCTGACGGTTGACCACCTTGCGGGCAAGGAAATGAGTGTTGGCCGGTATTATCAGGATCGTCAGGAATTTCTGGCGGCGATCAACCGGTTTAAATCGGTTCTTGATAAGTACCAGACCACGACGCACGTTCCCGAAGCACTGGCGCGCCTGACAGAATGCTATCTGGCCCTTGGGCTTGAGGGTGAGGCAAAACGCACCGCATCGGTTCTTGGCCATAACTTCCCGGGCAGCGAATATTACAGCGATTCTTATGCACTTCTGGTCGATGACGATACGATCAAGGCCGCACAGGATGATAAAAGCTGGTGGGATTCTGCAACTCAGTCGGTTAGCGACCTGTTCTGATTGTCCGCAGCCGACATCAAAGCCCTTTAAGACTCCGGCGTTAATCGTGTGATATCACAGATGAAATCGCACCAGAACACAACAAGAACAAACTGTTCTTGCATGCTGTTTTAAAACATTTTTCGCAGAAGACTGCGGATTGGGTGTTTTTGCCCGAATACCGGCATGCGCAAGACTTGCAAGCGCCATCAGGATTGGGCACTGTGCAAGTTACAGCGACGTTTTGCCCGATCATCCGTGCCAGACCTGTCTGCTGCCCCGTTAACAACATCAGTACCCAGCGATGCTTCGACGCCTCAGCATTCGGAACGTAGTCCTTATCGACAAACTGGATCTTGATTTTCACGATGGGCTTAGCGTCCTGACCGGGGAAACAGGTGCGGGTAAATCGATCCTGCTTGACTCATTGGGTCTGGCCCTTGGCACGCGTGCCGACAGCGGGCTTGTCCGCCATGGTTGTGATAAATGCAGTGTTTCCGCAACCTTTGTCCTGCCGCAAGGTCATCCGGTTTATCAGCTGCTGTCTGGACAGGATATTGATCTTGAGGGCGAGGAACTGGTTGTCCGGCGGGTTGTTACGGCCGATGGGCGATCGCGCGCCTATGTCAACGATCAGGCGGTTTCGGTTGGCCTTCTGCGTGATGTTGGCGATTACTGTGTTGAAATTCAGGGCCAGTTTGATCAGCACGGATTGCTTGATCCGACCACGCACCGGTCCACCCTTGATGCGCATGGTAACCTTGGCAGCATGGCCCTTACCGTGCGTGATCATTGGCGGGCTTGGCGCGAAACGCAAAAAGAACTCAACACCGCACGTGCGCGCATCGATAAGGCGCGTGAAGAGGAAGAATGGCTGCGTCATGCGGTCGATGAACTTGAAAAGCTTGGCCCCGAAGAAGGCGAAGAAGAACGCCTTGCCGAAGAACGCCAGTTTTTGATGCACGGCGAAAAGCTGGTGGCGGCCTTAAATGACGCCAGCGGGGAGCTTTCACGTGGCAAGGGTGCGGAAAGTGCGCTGCGCAGCGCGCAAAGGTGTCTTGAGCGTGAACTTGAAAAGGCCGATGGCCGGTTTGAACCAATTATCGAGGCCTTGGATCGTGCGGCGATTGAGCTCGAAGAAGCCAACCGGTCGATTTCAGCAACGCTTGCCGATCTGAATGTCGATACCGGTCATCAGGAAAATGTCGAAGAACGGTTGTTTGCGCTGCGTGCGGCTGCGCGCAAATACAATGTGCCGGTCGATGGCTTAAACGCGTTGATGAAAGATTTCCGATCCCAGATCGATCAGCTTGAATTTGGCGAAAAGGAACTGTCGCGCTTAACCATCGCCGTTGCCCAGTACCGTTCCGCGTTCGTTGAGGCCGCCGAAAAGTTACATGCTGCGCGTAAAGAGGCCGCCGCCAAACTTGATACGGCAATCAACGCCGAACTGCCGCCGCTGCGTATGGAAAAGGCAAGCTTTGTTACCGACATTGCCAAAACCGACGAAAACGAATGGGGCAGCGACGGCATTGACCGTATCCAGTTTACCGTTTCCACCAACCCCGGCAGCCCGCCCGGCGCACTCAATAAAATCGCATCCGGGGGTGAACTTTCACGGTTCCTGCTGGCGTTGAAAGTTGTGCTGGCCCGTGTCTCGGCTGTGCCCAGCCTTGTCTTTGATGAAGTTGACAGTGGTGTTGGTGGGGCCACAGCGGCCGCCATTGGCGAACGGTTGCATTTGCTGGCCAAGGAACGTCAGATCCTTGTCATCACCCACAGCCCGCAGGTTGCTGCGCGCGGTCGCACGCATTTTTATATTGCCAAGCGCGAAACAGAGGGCACCATGGTCACCCGTGTGGATGCCTTGGTCGATGGTGCCCGGCGCGAAGAAATTGCCCGCATGCTGGCCGGTCATTCCGTCACCGCAGAAGCCCGTGCTGCTGCCGACAGCCTGTTAGAACAACCTCGTTAAGCCAGCACCCCAAACACACAAGGGGACAACTGGCGAACACTGCATACGGAACAAAAAAAATATGAACGCCGAACACGCGTCAGACACGCCTAATCTGCCCGACCTTCCTGAGTTGCCCGAAACCAGCACCGAGGCACGCAAACAGCATGCGGAAATTTCCGAGCGCATTCGCAGTTTCAACGAAGCCTATTACATCAATGATGAACCGCTGGTTCCCGATGCAGAATATGACGCGCTGTTTAACCGCCTGATCGAACTTGAAACCCACTACCCGACATTGAAGAAAAACAGTCCGACACAGGAAGTCGGGGCGGCCCCGGCCGATGGTTTTGCCAAGGTCAAACATTCCCGCCCGATGCTGTCGCTGGGCAATGCATTTTCGCGCGAAGACATTGTTGATTTTCTGGCCCGTATTCGCCGGTTCCTCAGCCTTACCGCGCACAGTCCGATTGAAGTGGTTGGCGAACCCAAGATCGATGGCCTGTCCTTATCGCTGCGCTATGAAAACCGCCAACTGGTGACGGCAGCCACACGTGGTGATGGTTCGGAGGGCGAAGACGTCACCGCCAATGTGGCCCATATCGGTGACATTCCCCAAACTTTGCCCGATGATGCGCCCGATGTGGTTGAAATCCGCGGCGAAGTTTATATGGCGCGCTCGGCCTTTCAAAAGCTTAATGAAGTGCAGGCTGCGGCCAACGCCAAGACATTTGCCAACCCGCGCAATGCGGCCGCGGGATCGCTCCGCCAGCTTGACCCGACCATCAGTGCCAAACGCCCGCTTCGGTTTTTTGCCTATAGCTTTGGCGAGCTGTCGGAAAGCCTGGCGCAGACCCAGTGGGAATTCCTGCACAAGATCGAAGGTTGGGGATTTGTCACCAATCCGCTGACGCGTCTTTTGAACGATGCTGACGAGATCATGGCGTTCTACGAGGATCTGGGCAAACAGCGGCCCGATCTTGATTACGACATTGATGGCATTGTCTATAAGGTCAATGACTTTGAACTTCAGCTGCGCCTTGGTTTTGTCAGCCGGTCACCGCGCTGGGCAATTGCCCATAAATTCCCGGCTGAACAGGCCCGCACGCGCATCAATGCCATCGAAGTACAGGTCGGCCGCACCGGTGCACTGACCCCGGTTGCCCGTCTTGAACCGGTGACCGTGGGCGGTGTTGTGGTGTCAAACGCCACCTTGCACAACCGTGATGAGATCGAACGACTTGGGGTGCGGGTTGGCGATATGGTGATCATTCAGCGCGCTGGGGATGTCATCCCGCAGGTGGTTGAGGTGATCCTTGATGAACGCCCCGATAACACGGCGGAATATCAATTCCCCGATCACTGCCCGAAATGTAACAGCCACGCCATGCGCGAAGAAGGCGAAGCCGTCACGCGCTGTACCGGTGGATTAATTTGCCCGGCACAGGCGGTTGAGCGCCTTAAACATTTTGTGTCGCGCAATGCATTCGACATTGACGGCATGGGGGCCAAGAATATCGAGGCTTTCTTTGATAAAGGCTGGGTCCAGTCGCCTGCTGATATCTTCCGGCTTGAGGACGTACATGCCGATGACATCAGAAAACTCGAAGGTTGGGGCGAAAAATCCGCGACCAAGCTGTTTGACGGGATCAACGAACGGCGCACCATCGGCCTTGACCGGTTCATCTATGCGCTTGGCATCCGACAGATTGGTCAGGCCACCGCAAAGCTTCTGGCGCGGCATTACACATCGATCAGCCAATGGCGCGCGGCAATTGTCGATGCCAATCAGGCCGACAGCGATGCACTGCGCGAACTGATCAATATTGATCAAATTGGTCCGGGGGTTGCCAAGGACCTGATTGAGTTCATGGCAGAAAGTCACAACAAGGATGTGCTTGATGACCTTGAAAGCGTTCTGACCATTCAAGACGTCGAGGCCCCGCAGGTTTCCGACAGCCCGGTCAATGGCAAAACGGTTGTCTTTACCGGTAAGCTGGAACTGTTTTCGCGCAACGAGGCCAAGGTCAAAGCCGAAAGCCTTGGCGCAAAAGTCGCCGGATCGGTTTCAGCAAAAACCGACTATCTGGTTGCAGGACCGGGTGCGGGATCCAAATTAAAGAAAGCAGAAGAATTAGGTGTTACAGTTCTTGATGAACAGGGCTGGCTTGATCTGATTGCCAACACATAAAACCGTGCCATAGCGGAAAGGGTAGATAGCCGATGGAAGACTTGGGGAGTTTTTTTCGCCGTTATGTCGACGCGCATCTGAAGCTTGAACAAACCGCACTTGATGAATTTTATCATTACCCCAGCCTGATCAATGATCTTTCCGGGGTGCATGCGATTTCATCGGTTGAGGACCTGCACACCTATCATCAGTCTTTCTTTGAAGAATTGAAAACCGCCGATCTGGCCAAGGCAAAATCGATTTTGGTCGAGCAGCACTCAGCCCTTCCCGGTGGGGCACGTGCGATTGTCTCGTTCCGCTTTGGCAATTCAGAAAACAATCTGATCTTTGATTGCGATTACGCCTTTGCGCTGCTTAAGCAGGAAGAAAAATGGCAGATTGTTTTCGCCCAACTTGACGAAATTCGCTATAGCGATCTGTATTGAGGCACGTGGTAGAGCAACGCCCCCACATACATCCCCATCTGGCTTTCCTGCCTGCGGCATTGGTGTTGGCACTTGGCTGCACTCTGGCTGACGGCCCTGCCCATGCAGACCCCGATTTCGACACCCTTTCGGGAACCGCCCGTGCGGTTGATCCCGACACGCTGGAGTTTGGCTTTCGCCGCATTGATTTGTGGGGGGCTGACGCGCTTGAACGGTTTCAGAAATGTTTGGTGAACGGGCAAAGCACGGCCTGCGGTGCCGAAGCATGGCAAGTTACAACCAACCTTTTGGTCGCCACGCCGGTCACCTGTGAGGTGCGCGGTAAAAACCGCTATCACCGCAACATGGCAGTTTGTCGCAATGCCAATGGTGTCGATATCGGACAAAGCCTGATCGCACGTGGCATGGCCGTCGCCCGTCGGGATGAAATGCCCGAATATGGCGCGACAGAAGACAGTGCCAAGCAATCACGCGCTGGTGCATGGGCGGGTGAATTCATTGATCCGCTGCAATGGCGCCGCGGAGAACGGCTTCCTGAACATGAAATCGAAATCCGTCGCTGGCAACGCGACGAGTGATCATATCCTCATTGTGACGAACAAGGCTCTGTAGCGCCTGTCCCACGAATGCAGTGTCGAAGTCTGGACCAAAATTTCGACTTGATTACTCTTTGCTTGCTGAAAAGAACGGCCGGGCCAGCAATCGTCCAACACCTGCCAACGTCACACCATTTTTGATTGATGCAACACCGATGATGACGATGGCAAAGCCGGCAATCTGCGGCAAAGTCAAAACTTCCCCCAACAGCAGCCACGCGGCAAAGAATGTCATCGCGGGTCCCGATAGCGAAATCAACGCTGCCTGTGTCGCCCCAATGCGACGAATGCCTTCATACAGCAGGAAGAACGGGATCACCGTGCAAAAGATCGATATCGCCGCCGTCCATAAAACACCATCAACATTCAGGTTCAGCGGGTTTTGCACGATCAGTTCATAAAGAATCATCGATAGACCGGCCATGGTATTGACCAGTGCGGCAAAATGCATCGAGCCGATCACCTGGATCATGCGTTGCCCAAAATAAAGATAGCCCGCATAGGTCAATGCCGAGGCAAACGCCCAAAACGCGCCAACCCACAATGTACCCGACACCGCCCCGAACCCATCCGGGGCCAAAACCAGCACCAAGCCAAGGTAGGTCACAGCAAAGCAGAATATCTGGCGCAACGGCGGCAAACGCCATTTGTGCAGACATTCAAGGATCAGGACAATTGCCGGGAAGGTAAACAGAACAATCCGCGATACGGTCACTTCAATCAGCGAGACCGCCGTAAAATCAAACAGCGCGGCGGCAAAGAACAAGCCGCCATATAATGCCCCCCACGCCAGATCGACCGGCTTCATCACCCGTTCACCGGGGCGGTTCTTGCCAAAGAAATACACCCCGACCCAAAAGAACGGCATCGCGATCATGAACCGTAACAACAACAGCCCATCCACCGTCATCCCCGTCGCATAGACAAATTTTGCCAGAAGGCCCTTCATGGCAAAGGCGGCCGTGGACAGCAGCACAAGCGTTAAGGCCGAACCGACTGGTTTTACAACGGGTTGTGATTGGGGCGTTGAGGTCATTGTGGTCTCCGGTTCTCTCTCAAGCGTCACTATCCTTGGCATTTGGTCATTATTCAATTCGAATTAATTGCTATCAGATATCAGTTTTGGCTATATCTAAGGCAGATTGGATTTAATCGTCGCAGGCATCGCAGCCCAAGGATCACAGGCATGGATATCAAACAGCTTCGAAGTTTTGTTCATATTGCCGAACTGGGCAGTCTGTCGCGTGCGGCAGAACGGCTTAACCTGTCGCAGCCTGCCTTAAGCCGTCAGCTTAACCTGCTTGAAGAGGCACTTGATACGAAGCTTCTTGAACGCACGGGCCGCGGGGTCAAATTGACCGAAGCCGGGCAGATGCTGGCGGAACGCGCCCGTGTCATCCTGGGTGATCTCGCACGGCTTGAGGCCGATCTTTCAGCCCGACGAAGTCAGGTCACCGGGCATGTTCATGTTGGTGTGCCCCCCAGTGCGGGCATTGTGATTACCGGTGCGCTGGTCGAAGCATTGCGTGATCGGTTTCCCGATCTGAACATTTCAATTGCCGAAGACCTGACCGGGGATGTGCAGGAAGGTTTGCTGTCGGGACGTCTTGATATCGGCATTCTGCATGACGGCATGATATCGCGCAGCCTGCATGCGGAGCCACTGTGGCGCGAAGACCTGTATCTGATTTCCCATCCATCACAGGTCGGCGAGCAGGAAACCGACATCGCGTTTGAGGATGTTTTATCCTTACCGCTCATCATGCCGACCAACAAACATGGCCTGCGGGCCAAGATGCAGGAGGCTGCCTTTCGTGCCGGTCGCCCCTTAACCCCGGTGGTCGAGGCCGACGCCCTGCGCGTGCTGGTCGATCTGGTGCATCGCGATCTTGGCCATACCGTATTACCGCGAAGCTCGCTTGTGATGGAACTTTCGACCGGACGCCTGCGGGCACGTCGTATTGTCAGCCCGGAACTGTCGCGCAAGGTGATGTTGTCATGGCTGCATGACCGTCCGCTTAGTACCGGCGGCAAGGCCGTTATCGATACACTGCGTGAACTTGCCGGGACCATGCCAATAGCCGCCGAACTTTAAGCCGCGAATTGCGGACTGCAAATATGAAAACCCCGGCAGGTGTTACTGCCGGGGTTTTCAATTAATCGCCCAAAAGTTTGGACGTTCGATCAGACAGGTGCCTCGGAGGCAGATGATTTCTGCCACAGGTTCAACCCGCCGTCGGTTGCGTATTTGTCGATCTCGATCAGTTCTTCTGCACTGAATTCAAGATTATCAAGTGCATCAAGGCTGTTATCAAGCTGCTGCACATGACGTGCACCAATCAGGGCCGATGTGATTTCAGGGCGACGCAACACCCATGCAATCGCCATCTGAGCCAATGTCTGACCGCGACGTTTGGCAATCTCGTTCAGCGCACGTACGCGGTTGAGGTTTTCTTCCGTCAGCATTCCGGTCTGGAACGATCCTCCAAGGGCGGCACGGGAATCTTCGGGCACACCATTGAGGTACTTGTTGGTCAAAAGCCCCTGTGCTAATGGCGAAAAGGCAATACAGCCCATGCCAAGATCAGACAGCGTATCAAGTAGACCGTCTTCTTCGACCCAGCGGTTCAGCATCGAATAGGATGGCTGATGAATGACGCAAGGCGTGCCAAGATCCTTAAGGATCGCATGTGCCTCGCGCGTCATCTGCGGTGAGTATGACGAAATCCCGACATAAAGTGCCTTGCCCGACCGCACGATCTGATCAAGTGCGCCCATGGTTTCGGCCAACGGGGTATCGGGGTCGACACGGTGGGAATAGAAGATATCCACATACTCAAGGCCCATGCGTTTCAGGCTTTGATCAAGGCTGGAAATCAGGTATTTGCGCGAACCCCATTCGCCAAACGGCCCCGGCCACATGCGATAGCCCGCCTTGGTTGAAATCACCAACTCGTCGCGGTGTTTTTTCAAGTCCTGCGAAAGTGCTTTGCCGAAGTTTTCTTCGGCCGATCCCGGGGGCGGACCATAGTTATTGGCCAGATCAAAATGAAACACCCCACGGTCAAAGGCGCGGCGCATCATGGCACGCTGGGTTTCATAGACATCGACACCGCCAAAATTCTGCCACAGGCCAAGGGTGATCTTCGGCAAGATCAAACCACTTTTGCCGCAACGCTTATAGGTTTCATCGTCATAGCGGTTGGGGTTTGCCTGCCACTGTTCTTCGACTTCAGCCATGTCTTCCTCCAGTTATCAAAAAGCGATTAACCGCCTTTATTTGAATCGATCCAATGGGCCATTGTTAACACGATCAGAACGTGATTGTCAGTTTCCTGCAGACGAAAAAGCCGCCCCAAAGATCGGAGCGGCTTCTGTTTTTCACATTGCGGTAAAACGTTTTGCCGTCATGCGCGTTTTTTCTTGATCGGTGCCGTTGCCTTTTGCAGCCATTCAAGATGATCTTCGTCAAGATCATCGGCATAAAGGGCATAGACCTGCGCGTGGTAATCATTAAGCCACTGCAGTTCATCGGCGTTCATCAATTCCGGATCGATCAATTTTCGCTCAATCGGCGAGAAGGTTAGCGTTTCAAAGCCAAGCATCTTACGGTCCGCGCCAACCGGTCCATCGATTTCGGTGACCGCAATCAGGTTTTCGATGCGAATACCGTATTCGCCTTCTTTATAGAAACCCGGCTCGTTCGACAGGATCATCCCCGGCTTCAGGGCAATTTTGTTGGCCGCCTTGGAAATACGTTGCGGGCCTTCGTGCACACCAAGGTAACTGCCAACGCCGTGCCCGGTGCCATGATCAAAATCAAGACCGACTTCCCATAACGGCATGCGCGCCAGTGTATCAAGCTGCTGACCGGTGGTACCAACCGGAAAGATCGCGCGGGCCAGTGCGATGTGGCCTTTGAGAACCCGGGTAAAGCGATCACGGTGTTCCTGGCTCGGGTCACCAATCACCGTGGTCCGGGTAATGTCGGTCGTGCCATCGACATACTGACCGCCGGAATCAATCAGGAAAATTTCCCCCGGGGTCAGGTTGCGATTGCTTTCGGGCGTATTGCGGTAATGGCACAATGCGCCGTTCGGGCCGCTGCCCGGAATGGTTTCAAAACTGGAATCACGAAACAGCGGGTCCTCGGCACGTAGCGACAAAAGTTTATCGGCGGCAACGCGTTCATCAATGCTGCCGCCGGCGGCTGCTTCGTCAAGCCACTTGAAGTAGCGGATAATTTTTTCACCGTCACGTTTGTGAGCTTTGCGTGATCCTTCAAGTTCGACATCGTTCTTGCACGCCTTGGGAAGGGCAATCGGATCACGACCAACCCGCACGGTTGATCCCGCCGCACTTAGTTGCATGCGCAACCAATCTGATGCGGTTGCCTCATCCAGACGCACGGACTGATTGCCCATAGCCTTCAATGCGACGGACAATTCACCCGGCGCACGCAAGGTTGCTTCGCCCGACAGCCAGTTAACCGTTTCAGGTGCGACTTTGCGGTCATCGATGAACAGTTCCACCGAGGCATCACCGTTGATGATGGCATAGCCAAGTGCCAGTGGTGTTTGCGGCACATCGGCACCACGAATATTCAAAAGCCATGCAATGCTGTCTGGTGCAGACAAAATGGCACTGTCACAGGAAATACGCGAAAGTGCGTCGGCAATTTGAACACGTTTATCGGCTGTGGACTTTCCGGCATATTCAATCGGATGCGGGCGCACCGGGCCAAGCGGCATGGCCGGTTGCGCGTGCCAAAGTGCGTCAATCGGGTTGGTATCAATTGCCACCAGTTCCGCACCGACACCCTCACAGGCAGAACGTAAATGTGCTGCCTGCTGAACGGTATGCAGCCACGGGTCATAGGCCATTTTCTGGCCGGTTTTCAGATTATCATGCAGCCAGCCAACAACCGGTTCATCGACCAGATGGCGGTATTCAAACAGATCACGGTTAACCTGCTGACGCACCTGAATGGTATAGCGACCATCGATAAACACGGCAGCCTTGTCACCAAGGACCACCGCCGCCCCGGCCGAGCCGGTAAAGCCGGTCAACCACGCCAGACGTTCGGCGCGTGCCGGGACATTTTCGCCCTGATGTTCATCCGCACGCGGGACAATAAAACCGTCAACACCCTTGGCGGCCAAATAGGTGCGCAAGGCTGCAACGCGTTCTGCGGCATCAAAGCCGTCCTTTGCTTCCTTAAACAACCCTTTGCGTTCATCGCGCAAGGCCAGCAACGCCGAGGTAAGTTCATTACTTGGCGAAGGCGCAATCAGGTCAATCCAGTCGGTACGCGTATCACCATCGGCCGCGGCAAGCACACCATCAATCAGGTCAATGATAGCGCTAACATCCTTACGGACCTTGTCGCGTTCAAGCAGGGTTGCAAGTTGGGCATCGCCGGAAATCGTCATGAACATCCTCTTTCGGTACGTGGGGCAGACACCCTATGTAAGGGTTGTTACCGACCCCGCGCAAGCATCAAAGATTTTGCGCATATTTTATATCATTTACCCGCGACCTATACCCTCACATGCGTCAGGGGTATGAATGCCCTGCAAGCTTCGCAATACAAATTAGCTAAAGATTAACTTATTACATGTCGGTGACAAAAAGATGCCCTGTCGGGACGTCAATTTGCAGGAGACCAAGAACGGTGATCCGTTTTCCTATTACTGCCCTGAGTATCGTACAATCTCGTCGTCGACAGACGGCCTATGACGGTCTTGAGCGCCTGGCCCTCGGTCAAAAAACAGCGCTCGGCCTTGATACTGGCCCTGCCCATCTGGCAGACGATGAAAACTACCGGTCGCCAATCGGTAAAATCGACACACAGGACAAGGATTAACCGGATCAATCCCGCCCGGACTGGTCGGATGCCAAAAGACGCAACGCAGGATCAAGGTTCATGGTCCTAGCGGTAATTTTTGTCTCTTCCCTCTGAAACGGCCCTGCTTCTCCACAGCAGGGCCGTTTCTTTTTGACCAAGCCCGCCCCGCCCCGCCGCGCCATAGTGCACAAAACAAAGACCATTTTTGGGGTGGCTATGACCAAGACAATCCTTATCACCGGCGGATCACGTGGCATCGGTCGCGCAACGGCCGTTCTTTTTGCCCGCAAGGGATGGAACGTTGCCATCAGTTTTGTCGGCAATCAGGAAAGTGCCGATCAAACCTGTGCAATGTGTGAACGGGCCGGATTTACCGGCAATGCCTTTGCCCGCAAATGTGATGTGCGCGACGAAAATAGCGTTGCCGATTTTTTCGCCGCCGCCCACGAACGGTTTGGCCCGCTTGACGGGGTGGTCAATAATGCCGGGATTGTTGCGCCAAAAAGCTCGCTTGCCGATATGGACATAGACCGTATGAAGGCAGTTTTTGACACCAATGTTCTGGGGGCTTATCTGGTGGCGCGCGAAGCTGCGCGCATGTTGTCATCGGGCGGGGCACTTGTGAATGTATCCTCGGTTGCGGCAAAACTTGGCTCCCCGGATGAATATGTTGATTATGCCGGGTCAAAGGGGGCTGTTGATACCCTGACCATCGGCCTGGCCAAGGAACTTGGGCCCAAGGGCATTCGGGTGAATGCCGTGCGCCCCGGCATCATTGATACCGAAATTCATGCCAGTGTTGGCCGCCCTGAACGTGTCAAAGAACTGGGGCAGGCCTGCGCGCTTGGTCGGGCGGGTGCAGCGGATGAAGTTGCCCAAAGTATTTACTGGTTGATCTCAGACGATGCGTCTTATGTCACGGGCAGTATTCTTGACGTATCGGGTGGGCGGTAAAGACCGCCTCCCCGACTTTTCTTTTGCGTCAAAATGCAAAAAGGCCACGCAGTGCGTGACCTTTTGAATTCCAGTATCCGTTCGGCTTACCCGACCAGAAGGGTCGTCCAGTTTTCGACCTTGAACCGCTTAATCAGCGACAGGCCAACTTCGCGGTAGGCCGACAGGACAAACTGTTCCTGATGCGAGAGCAGCCCTGACAGGATCACAACACCGTCGTCAGACAAGGTGCTGGTCAAATCACGTGCCATGGCCCGCAACGGCCGGGCAAGAATGTTGGCACAGACAATATCGTAATGCCCAGCCCCCCGAATGCGGGTATCCTGAAAACCGTTGGAATGAATGGCGGTGACCAGATCAGCAATCTTGTTGATTTTGGCGTTTTCACGCGCCACACGCACAGATGCCGGATCAATATCGGCCATCACAACCGGGCAACGCCATGTTTTGGCACAGGCCATGCCCAGAATGCCCGACCCACAGCCCATATCAAGCGCGTTCAGACGCGGGCCTTTTTTCGCCATCCAGTCAATCGCGGCCAGACATCCCTTGGTGGTCTGGTGCTCGCCCGAGCCAAATGCCAGTCCGGCATCGACCTGCAAACCGGTTTTGGCCACCGGAATGCCTTCGCCCCAATGCGATCCATGGACATAAAAACGTCCAACCGAAATCGGCTTGAAGCTGCGCAGGTTTTCACTGACCCAGTCTTTGGGCTCATAGGTGCCAAAGCTTACCGCAGGCGTATCAATCCCCATGGCGGACGCCATGATTGATACCGCGGTTTCGACTTCGCCCTTATCAAACGGTTGACCTGCGAAACCTTCGATGCGCCACGGGCCGTCTGGATCACCGTCGCGTTCAAAGTGTGATAGCGCATCACAATATTCAAACAGCGCATCGGCAAAGGCCGCAGCATAGGCGCCATTAACTTCGAACTGGAAGTTATAGCTTAGGACGGGTTCGGTCATATTGCTTCTCGCTTGTCAGGGCTGCACGCAATCGCCGCCCGGTTAATCAGTCTTCCTGAAATTTGATCCGGGGCTTACCCCGGCAGGATAAAGCTGTCGACCACTTTCTTTATCCCGACACCTTCGAAATGGATTTCAAGCTTGTTGCCTTCAACACTGCGCACCGTGCCCGGTCCGAACTTACGGTGGCGCACAGTATCGCCGACCTTGTATTTCGACGATTTCGAATTGCTGCTAAAGCTGACGTCGCCGTCGGGCTTAACGTCAATGACGTTTTTGCGCATCCGGTCCTGCCAGCCGCTTGAGGCAAATTTACGTTCGCCCGCACCCAAGACCTGATTGCGGTTTGAACTTTCATCGGCCCAGCTTGGCATCTTCATCCAGTCATCCGACCCCCAGGCACCGGGCGAATGATTGCCCCCATGCCCGCCAAGGCCGGTATCACTGATCCGGTCAATATGTTCATCGGGCAGCTCATCAACAAAGCGCGACGGCAAGGCCGATTGCCACTGGTTATAAATCCGACGGTTGGCGGCATAAAGCACCGTGGCACGTTTGCGCGCACGGGTGATCCCGACATAGGCCAGACGGCGTTCTTCCTCCAGGCCCTTAACGCCACTTTCATCCATCGCACGTTGATGGGGGAAGACGCCTTCTTCCCAGCCGGGCAGGAAAACATAGTCAAATTCCAGCCCCTTGGCGGCATGCAGGGTCATGATGGTGACTTTTTCGTCCGCATCGTTTTGGACGTTTTCCATCACCAGCGAGACATGTTCAAGGAAGCTGGTCAGGTTTTCAAACTCACCAATGGCCGACACAAGCGCACTTAGGTTTTCCAACCGGCCGGGAGCGTCAATTTCCTTGGAGGTGCGCCACATATCGGTATAGCCGCTTTCATCCAGCACGGCCTGCACCACCTCAACATGCGACTTATCAGCCAGCATTTCGCCCCAGCGTTTAAAATCGCCCAGCAACCCGCCGATGCTTTGACGCATTTTGGGTTTGAGTTCTTCGGTATCAATCAAATCGCGGGCGGCAGCGGGCAGCGGGATCGCCTGATCACGGGAATATTGATGCAGGGTCTGAAGCGTTGCCTTGCCAACGCCGCGCTTGGGCACATTGACGATGCGTTCAAACGCCAGACTGTCATTGGGCTGTGCGACCATGCGGATATAGGCCAGCGCATCGCGGATTTCCTGGCGTTCGTAGAAACGCGGTCCGCCAACAACCCGGTACGGAATGCCAAGGGTGATCAGACGTTCTTCAAACTCACGGGTTTGAAAACCGGCACGCACAAGGATCGCCATCTGTGCGGCACCAATGCCCTTGCGCTGAAGCGCTTCGATGTCTTCCCCGACCAAGCGTGCCTCTGCTTCCCCGTCCCAGACACCTTTGACAAAGACCTTTTCGCCGGTATCAAGTTCAGTCCAAAGCTGTTTACCCAGACGGCCATCGTTGAATGTAATCAGTTTGGATGCGGCCGCCAGAATATGCGGGGTTGAACGATAATTTTGCTCCAGCTTGACGACCTTGGCCCCGGGGAAATCAGACTCAAACCGCAAGATGTTGCCCACCTCCGCCCCGCGCCAGCTATAGATCGCCTGATCATCATCCCCGACACAGCAAATATTGCGATGAACCATCGCCATGGCGCGCAGCCAAAGGTACTGCGCAACGTTGGTATCTTGGTACTCATCAACAAGAATATAGCGGAAGGTGTTTTGATACTGCTTGAGTACGTCAGGGTGCTTTTGAAACAGGGTCAGGCAATGCAGTAAGAGATCACCAAAATCGCAGGCATTCAAAACCTTCAGGCGATCTTGATAAATCTGATACAGGTGTTTGGCCCCGCCGTTGGCGAACTCGACACTTTCATTGACGCGCTCAGGTGTCAGGCCCTTGTCCTTCCAGCGCTGAATGATGCCCATCAGCTGCTTGGCAGGCCATTTTTTCGGGTCGATCTGTTCGGCATCCATGATCTGCTTAAGCAAACGGACCTGATCATCGCTATCAAGGATGGTGAAATTTGATTGCAGCCCGATCAAATCGGCATGGCGGCGCAACAAACGGGCCGAAAGGGAGTGGAACGTTCCCAACCACCATCCTTCGACCGGACGGCCAAGGGCCTGTGCAACACGTTCCTGCATTTCCTTTGCCGCACGGTTGGTAAAGGTCACCGCAAGGATTTGATGGGGATGCAGGCGTTCGCTTTGTGCCTTGGTTTCGAGCAAATGTGCAAGTCGGGTTGTCAAAACACGGGTTTTACCGGTGCCCGCACCGGCCAGAACCAGCAACGGCCCATCCAGCGTTTCGACAGCGTCGCGCTGCTCGGCATTCAGGTTGTCAAGATATGCCGGGGCCGGTGCGTCTGATAGGCGCATTTCCGGGCTGGCGGCGAATTCATCAATTTCGAAGGGATCATCCATCATGACGGCATATATATCACGCTGAGGTCACAGGGCCAGTCTTGCATCCCGACCGGGCGACTGATTTTTTATATATTGCAACAAATCAGGAACATCGGCCAACTCTTTCCCGGCCCAATGACACTTTTTGCGCCCGTTTTGCCGCATTATCCGTGACACACCGCTCAGGAACGAGGCATATCCGCAATAAAATCACGGAGAGCCGCAACAACCCGAGTTGCCGCTTTGCCATCCCATAGGTCAATCGGGGGTGCACCCCGCCTTAAATCATACAAGTCGCGCTGTCGAATGGTGGAAATCATATTATCCAGCGTCACCAGTTTATTCGTCCCATGGGTGACAGTCACCGGACGTTCCGTCGTATCGCGCAGCGTAAAACAATCAACACCGAGATAACTGGTTTCTTCCTGTAGGCCGCCGGAATCGGTCACCACGAATTTTGCAGTCAGAAGCAGGCTCATGAAATTTATATAGGGCAGCGGCCCCAGCAATTGCAAAGCCGTCCGGGGTTCAGAGGGGCGCCAGCCGATCTGGTCCAACAGTTTTTGCGTGCGCGGATGAACCGGAAAACAGAGTGGTTGTGTTTCAGCCAGTTTTTCAAGTTCAGCCATGATCCCAATCAGGCGTTTGGGATCATCGACGTTTTCCGGGCGATGTAAGGTCACCAGCCCGTAGTCATAGCGTTCTAAAGCCAATGCTTGACATATCCGGGCGGCTTCGATGGCCGGGCGTTGGCGTTCCAGACTGTCCATCATGATGTTCCCGACACGCACGATGCGGTCCGTCGCAATCCCTTCGCGGATCAGGTTTTGATCTGCATCCGGGGATGGTGTCAGCAACAGTTCCGCCAAATGGTCTATTTCAATGCGGTTGGTTTCTTCGATCATGCGCGCATCAAAACTGCGCAAGCCCGCTTCGAGGTGGATCAGGGGAATTCCCATTTCATGGGCAACCTTGGCACAGGCAAGGGCCGAGTTGACATCCCCGACCACAAGAACCAAATCGGGTCGATCCGATTGGCATAGGGCGTGGTAGGTCGCTGGGTTTCGGGCCTCCTCCCCGCCCAGATCGTAATCTGGTGCTGGCAGGCCAAGGTCATCCAATATCGCTGAGGACATCAGCAGATTGTTGTGCTGGCCAGTATGGACGAATACCGGCGTAATATCCGGCACTTCTTTTAACGCGTGCCAAAGCGGGGAAATCTTCATGAAGTTTGGACGCGCACCGGCGATCAGATGAAGCTTCGTTGGGTTGTTCGTCGCCCTCACCATCGCCTCTTATTAAAACAGTTTCGGCGGGGCATCCCCGCGTTCTTCGCTTTGCAATTCCAAAAGCGCGTTGTTATAGGCCATCATCGCATCCTTTTCGTGGACGAAACCGATCATTTGGCGTTCTTGATCATTATCGAGAACCGGCAAATGTTCTTCGCCGGTTTCTTCCATCAAACGAACAGCTTTTTCGATGCTATCGGTGCGATAAAGCACTGGTGGCTTGGAACGCGCAACCTGGCCCGCCGTCACTTCATCGCCCAGATTGAGATCAAACGCCGCGTGGCGCAAATCGGTCAGTGTGATCGTGCCGTGCAGCTTTCCGTTTTCATCAACGACAAACAGTTCGGAATAAGGCGCATTAATCAGCTTTTCGCGCACGGCTGGCAGGCCGTCCGTCAGGGGAACTGTTTCGTATTCGCGTTTCATGATGTCAGCGACCTTCATCATGCGCAGAAGGTTGACCTCCCGGCCCCAGCGGGTCGAAAGGCCGCGACATTTAAGCTGCCACTGAAAGAACGAACCGCCATTGAACTGATCCATGATCACCGATGCCAAAACGGACGCCAACATCACCGCGACCGTTAATTCATAATCGCCGGTCAGCTCAAAGATGATCAGGGTTGTCGAAATCGGTGCGCCCAGAACGGCGGCCGCCACCGCCCCCATCCCGACAAGGGTATAGGCCCCATGCCCGGACGACAGATCAGGAAACACATGGGTCGCAAAAATACCAAACGCGCCGCCCAGCATCGCTCCAAGGAACAAGGACGGACTAAACATGCCGCCAGCAAAACCAAGCCCCATACAGATCGCAACGACAAAAGCCTTGGCAAACAACAATCCGATCAGGAAAGCCAAGCTATAGGCTTCATACAGCGCATCATTCATCGCACCGTAGCCAACACCAAAGACTTGTGGGAAGCCAAGGCCAACAACGCCAACAATCAAGCCGGCAATTGCCGGACGCAGCCAAAGCGGTGCGCGCCCCCGATCAGCAACTTTTTGTACAACGGCGATAGCGCGCACAGTCAGCATTGCCGCAACCCCGGCCAAAAGGCCCAACAGGGCGAAGGCCGGGAATTCCCAGAATGACTGGATTTCATGGGACGGAATTAAAAAGGCAACGTCGGATCCATAATAAAGACGCGTAATCACAGTTCCCATCACCGATGACATGACAATCGGTGCAAATGAGGTCCGGGCATAGTGACCAAGGGCGACTTCATGGGCAAAGAACACCCCGGCCAATGGCGCATTAAAAGAGGCCGCCACCGCCGATGCCACACCACATCCCAAAAGAGTTCGCGCAGCACTGCGGCGTAGATGAAGGATACGGGCAAGCCATGCGCCAAAGGATGCCCCCATATGGACAACCGGTCCTTCACGGCCAAGCGACGCCCCGCTGCCCAGTGACACCGCACTGGCAAGCGCACTTTTGATCCCGCAGCGCGTCGACATGCGCGCATCGTGAAAGGACGCCGCATCGATCACATCGGCCACACCATGCGCCCGCCGTTCGGGTAGAAACTTGTAAATGAAAATACCGACCAAAAGCCCACCTGCCGTCGGGCCAAGGATCAGATGCCAGTTGCTCAGTCCCTTCATATGCTCATGAAGGGATTCTTCCCCCCAGCCATAGACAAATGACTGCACAAGTAAAATCCCGTCGCGAAACAGGATTGTCCCGCCGCCAGCCAAGGCACCAACCGCCAAGGCCAGTATCGACAAAACCAATTGCTCGCTTTTAGCCAAACGGCGCATGCGGCTGAGCAAGATATTTGATTTAATAAGTTTTTCAGCCATTTCCGCAACACCGGCGAGCAAATATTGAAAGAACAAGGATCATAGGATCGGTGATTGCTGCGAATAAAGGGTAAAGACCGTAAACACCATGTCTAATTTAGCGTTACGGCATCACCGGCAGCATATATTTTGCGTTTTATGGCGTCGCGCTATTTGGCAGGAAAACACGCATGGCCGCATCGCGTGTTTCAAAAAACGATCATTGCCATCTATAAGTGAAATACGCCATGCTGTGGCCTGCAAACGCAGATATAACTGCGCCACCCCAAACCGTTTCTACGGAATTTCGAATTATGAATGAACCTCAACCAACGGGTGCCCCTGCGGCGCGTCCGCTGCCCGGATTTGCTGAATTTGTCTGCCTGATGGCGATCACCATCGGGCTTGTCGCCCTTTCAATTGATAACCTTTTGCCTGCCTTTGGCCCGATCGCCGACGATTTTGGCATTGAAGACGGCAATCGCATGCAGTTGCTGATTTATGTCTTTATGATCGCCTTTGGCCTGATGCAGATCGTGTATGGCCCGCTTGCCGACAGTTTTGGTCGCCGTCCGACCCTGATTGTCGGACTGGGCATATATTGCGTTGGCACGATCATGGCGATCTTTGCCGACAGCTACGACCATTTGCTGATCGCCCGTTTTGTTCAGGGGCTTGGAGCCGCGGCACCACGCGTTCTGACCATGGCAATCACGCGTGACTGTTTTGAAGGTCGGGAAATGGCCCGTGTCATGTCGTTTGTCATGATGGTGTTCATTATCCTTCCAGTATTTGCACCCGCCTCAGGCAGCCTGATCCTTGCGCTTGCCAACTGGCATATGATTTTTGTCAGCACGCTGGTTCTGGCGATTGCCATTGCCTGCTGGTACATGCTGCGTATGCCCGAAACCCTGCATCCGGAATACCGTCACAAATTATCCGTCCGCCGGATTGCACGCGACATTAAAACCACGGTCACCAATCGTCAGACGCTTGGGTATTCAACCGCAATGGGAATGATGTTTGCCTGTCTGATGGCCTATATCGGGTCCGCCCAGCAGATCTTTGAGACGGAAGTTTATGGTCTTGGCGTTTGGTTCCCGCTGGCGTTTGGCATGATCGCAGCCTGCATGAGTTTTTCGTCGTTCGTTAATGCGCGACTGGTGCGTAAGCTTGGTATGCGCAAAATCTCGCACGTTGCACTCTTTGTCATGGCGCTTAGCAGCCTGATCAATGTTGTGATTGCGATTGCCTTTGATGGCCAACCACCCCTTCCGGTGTTTGGCATTGGTTTGACGGTGACATTGTTCTGCTTCTCGCTAACCATGCCCAACTTCAATTCGCTGGCGATGGAGCCAGTTGGTGCGATTGCAGGAACCGCATCTTCGATGATTGGTGTTTACAGCACGATCATTGGTGTGGTTGCCGGTGGCATCATCGGCCAGCAATTTAACGGGACCGTTACCCCGCTTGTCGGTGGTTACCTGTCACTTGCGCTGATTGGTATTTTGATTGTTGGCATCACAGAACGGGGTCGTTTCATGGAAACGACAAGATAAACTGAGGCTGGATAAACTGAGAGTGGACAAACAGAGACTGGCACCATTTTCATCCGGTCCCTGAGAACGTAAAAAACCCCGCAGAGTGCAGTCTGCGGGGTTTTTCATTGCGACCGGTTGGGCTTTATGCCCGACGCGGATCGTAATTCAGGTTCGGTGCCAACCAACGTTCGGCCTCGGTCATGGTCATGCCTTTACGTTCAGCATAACTTTCGACCTGATCGCGTTCAATCTTGCCAAGGCCAAAATATTTGGCTTCGGGGTGGGCGAAATAGAAACCGCTTACCGACGATGCCGGGGTCATGGCACAGCTTTCGGTCAATTCAACGCCGACATTTTTATTGGCATCAAGCAGCTGCCACAATGTGCGTTTCTCGGTATGTTCCGGACAGGCCGGATAGCCCGGCGCCGGACGGATACCGCGATATTTTTCCGAAATCAGATCGTCGTTGGCCAGCGTTTCATCCGATGCATAGCCCCAAAGGTCCTTACGCACATGTTCGTGCATGCGTTCGGCAAAGGCCTCGGCGAAACGATCCCCCAATGCCTTAACCAAGATCGCATTGTAATCGTCATGCTCGGCTTCAAGCTTGGAAGCGATTTCTTCAACCTGCGGGCCGGCGGTGACCACAAAGCCACCGATATAATCGGTTTTGCCGCTGTCTTTTGGCGCGATGTAATCTGCAAGCGCGCGGTTCGGACGTTTGTTGTTCTCGCGGAACATCTGTTGACGCAAGGTCCGCAACATCACCGGTTCATTATGATCGGGTGCCGGGGTTACTTCGATATCGTCATCGACCGAATTGGCCGGCCATATGCCCACAACAGCGCGCGGCTTGAACCATTTTTCATCAACAATGCGTTTGAGCATCGCCTGCGCGTCTTCATAAAGACTGCGCGCGGTTTCACCGACTTTTTCGTCCTTGAGAATATCAGGGAACCGGCCATGCAATTCCCAGGTTTCAAAGAACGGCTTCCAGTCAAAGCGCGACACCAGTTCGGCCAGATCGAAATCTTCAAACACGGTAATGCCGGGTTTTGCCGGAGCGGGAACATCATAGGCGTCCCAATCAAGTTGCACCTTGTTCGCACGTGCATGCTCAATCGCAAAACGCTTTTTCTGCAACTGCTGGGCCGCGTGCTTTTCCGCCATGGCAAGATACTCAGAACGAAGATCGGCGGTAAACTGCTCGCGGCGGGTTTCTGACACGAGATTGCTAGCAACGCCCACCGCACGCGACGCATCAATCACGTAGACCACTGCGTTGTTATAATTCGGTGCGATCTTAACCGCAGTATGAACCTTGGACGTTGTCGCCCCGCCAATCAAAAGCGGGATATCAAGACCTTCGCGTTCCATCTCGGCTGCGACATAGGTCATTTCTTCGAGTGACGGCGTAATCAGACCCGACAACCCGATCATATCAACCTTTTCGGCCTTGGCCGTTTCGATGATTTTCTGGGTTGGGACCATCACACCAAGGTCAAGGACCTCGAAGTTGTTACATTGCAGGACCACACCAACGATGTTTTTGCCGATGTCATGGACATCGCCCTTTACCGTGGCGAGCAGAATTTTACCGTTGGTTTCGCGCACCCCGTCTTTTTCTTCTTCGATGAACGGGATCAGATAGGCCACTGCCTTTTTCATCACACGGGCCGATTTCACGACCTGCGGCAAGAACATCTTACCGGCGCCAAACAGGTCACCAACGATGTTCATGCCATCCATCAAGGGGCCTTCGATGACGTGAAGGGGGCGCTCGGCCTGCTGGCGGGCTTCTTCGGCATCTTCTTCGGCGAACTCGGCAATGCCGTTGATCAAGGCATGGGCCAACCGCTCATTAACCGGTTTTTTGCGCCATTCAAGATCGGCCTTTTTTTCTGGCCCGCCCGTACCTTTGTATTTGTCCGCGACTTCCAGCAAACGGTCGGTCGCATCCGAACGACGGTTCAGGATGACGTCTTCGACACGTTCACGCAGTTCTTCGGGGATTTGTTCATAGACCACAAGCTGACCGGCATTAACGATGCCCATATCCATGCCTGCCTGGGTGGCATAATACAGGAAAACCGAATGCATGGCTTCGCGGACCGGGTTGTTGCCGCGGAACGAGAACGATACGTTCGACACACCGCCGGAAATCTTGGCATAGGGCAAGCGCGCCTTGATCAGCTTACAGGCTTCGATGAAATCAACGGCATAGTTGTCGTGTTCTTCGATGCCGGTTGCGACCGCAAAGATGTTGGGATCGAAAATGATATCTTCTGGCGGGAAGCCTACCTGATCGACCAGCACCCGGTAGCTGCGTTCGCAAATCTCGATCTTGCGATCAACCGTGTCGGCCTGACCTTTTTCATCAAACGCCATGACAACCACAGCCGCCCCATAACGGCGCAGCATTTTTGCCTGTGCGATAAAGGGTTCATCGCCTTCTTTCAGGCTGATCGAGTTGACGATCCCCTTGCCCTGAAGACATTTAAGCCCGGCCTCAATGACATTCCATTTCGAACTGTCGACCATGATCGGCACACGCGAGATGTCTGGCTCGGCAGCGATCAAATTGATGAATTTGACCATCGCCGTTTCAGCATCAAGCATGGCATCATCCATGTTGATATCGATGATCTGTGCACCGTTTTCGACCTGCTGACGGGCGACTTCAAGGGCTGCATCATAGTCTTCGTCGACAATCAGCTTCTTGAACTTAATCGAGCCCGCAACGTTGGTACGTTCGCCGATATTGATGAATCTTGAAATGTCACTCATGGGTCTGTTCGATCTCTTTTTCGCACTCAATATCAGGTTTATGCAGCGTCGAACGGCTCAAGGCCGGACAAGCGCATTTTCGGCTCAATCTTTGGCAACGGACGCGGTTTGGACTGACCAACCGCATCGGCAATCGCCTTGATATGCGGCGGGGTCGTGCCACAGCAACCGCCCAGCAGATTGATCATGCCACTATCGGCCCATTCTTTGACCAGCTCGGCCATTTCCGCGTCGGTCTGGTCATATTCACCAAACTCGTTGGGAAGCCCTGCATTGGGATAAACCGAAACGCGGCATTCAGCAATGCGCGATAGTTCCTGAACGTAGGGGCGCAGCTGTGCGGCACCCAGTGCGCAGTTAAGACCGATCGAGAACGGCTTGGCATGACGGACAGAGTTATAGAATGCCTCGGTCGTCTGCCCCGACAGGGTGCGGCCCGATGCATCGGTAATCGTTCCCGAAATCATGATCGGAACGTCTTCGCCACGTTCTTCCAGAACTTCGTCAATCGCAAACAAGGCGGCCTTGGCGTTCAGCGTATCGAAAATGGTTTCCACCAAAAGCGTATCCGCCCCGCCGTCCAAAAGACCGTTTACCGCTTCTTTGTAGGCTGTGCGCAACTGATCAAAACTGATGGCGCGGAACCCCGGATTATTCACATCTGGCGACATGGATGCGGTCCGGTTGGTCGGGCCAATCGCACCATTTACAAACCGCACATCACCGGGATGGGCGGCTTCCCATTCATCGCAGGCCGCGCGCGCAATCTTGGCACTTTCGAAATTGATCTCGTAGGCGAGATCTTCCATGGCGTAATCGGCCTGGGCAATTGTCGTCGCGCTGAAGGTGTTGGTCCCGTTCAGGTCGGCACCGGCCGCGATATATTGCAGATGGATATCCTTGATGATGTCGGGCTGGGTCAGTGACAGCAGATCGTTATTACCTTTGACGTCCTGTTTCCAATCAGCAAACCGTTCACCGCGATAATCATCCTCGGTCAGGGTGTGCTTCTGGATCATGGTGCCCATGGCGCCATCAAGGATCAAAATCTTGTTTTCAGCCCGTTTGCGCAGCAGGGCAATGCGTTCCTTGCGATCATTCATCATCTTTATCCAGTCATTTTTATCATGCGTTGCAATTGGCGTGCAGAGTTCAGGCAACAGCCTGTTCTGTTCCGCGAATGCCCAGCGCATGACAGATGGCATAGGTCAACTCGGCTCGGTTCAGGGTATAGAAGTGGAAATCGGTCACGCCTTCTTTCATCAACCCTTCAACTTGTGAAATGGCTTCGTGGAATGCAACCATACGGCGCGTGTCGGGATCATCATCAAGTCCATCAAACCGCCAATGGAAGCGTTTTGGTACATTCGCACCACACATCTTGGCAAATCTCAAAAGCGACCCGAAATTGGTCACCGGCAAAATACCCGGAACGATCGGCGCGGTAATCCCCGCTGCCTGACATTTATCACGGAACCGAAGATACGTTTCGTTATCAAAGAAAAACTGTGTAATCGCCCGGTTGGCCCCGGCATCGAGTTTGCGCTTCAGATAGTCAATTTCAAAATCCGCACTGGGCGCATCGGGATGCATTTCAGGATAAGCCGAAACCGAAATATCGAAATCCGCAATTTCCTTTAACCCGGCAACCAGATCGGCCGCATAGTCATACCCCCCCGGTGTCGGTACATATGTATCACCGGCATCGGGCAAATCACCACGAAGGGCCACGATGGATCGAATGCCCTCGTCCCAGTATTTGCGCGCAATCTGTTCGATTTCCTGTTTGGTGTGTCCCACACAGGTCAGATGGGCGGCGGCCGGAATACCGGTTTCGCCCTGAATGCGCGTCACACTGCTGTGTGTGCGGTCACGGGTGGTTCCGCCCGCCCCATAGGTCACGGACACGAACGACGGGCTTAATGGCGCAAGCCGATGGATGGACCGCCACATGGTTTCTTCCATCTTCTCCGTTTTCGGGGGGAAGAATTCGAATGAAACCCGCAGGTCATTTTTTGCTGCCGTATTGTTTTGTGCCGTCATCATATCAATCCTGTCTTTACGTTCCCTTGGCCAGGTCTTTTATTATAGGACTGGGCCTTTACTATTTCGGGGCAGGCTGCGGATCATTCCGCCGCCTTGTGTGTTTTTTGTTTTGCTGTTTCCATATCTGCCCTGGCAGACCAGATCCGCACGGTTAGCGGCTTGCCCGGCAGGCTTATGACATCGTCAGGGGCAAGTTCACATGCGCGAAACCACGTACTGATTGCAGTATCGTCAAACCCCAAACGGCGGTGTGCGTGTTCTTCGCGCAGTTCTTCGCGGTCGTGGGATGCGAAATCGACCACAACCAGACGCCCGCCGGGGGCCAGAACACGTGATGCTTCGTCAATTGCTGCTTCGGGTTTTTCTGCAAAATGCAGGACCTGATGCAAGATCACGATGTCAAACATGCCGCCGGGATAGGGCAATTGATACATGTCGGCCTGACGGACCAGACAATTTGAAAGGTCAGCACGTTGCAAACGCGCACGCGCAACCGCCAACATCTCACGCGACATGTCAACGCCAACGCCTTCTTCGGCAGTGCGTCCCAGCAGTTCAAGAATGCGGCCAGTACCAGTGCCGACATCAAGAATCCGTCCACCAGCAAGATCACCGACGGCATCAAGCAATGCCTTTTCGACCACAGCCTCGTCAACGTGGAGCGACCGGATACGATCCCAGTCTTTCGCATTGGCCCGAAAATACTCTGTCGCGATCTGTTCGCGCTGGACCTTAACCTGATCAAGGCGAGCCCGATCAAGTGACAGCGTTTCATCATCCATGGGAAGGAGATCAAGTATCGGTCGGACCAGATCTGCCCCGGCACTATTATGCGGGGTACGATAAAAGACCCAGGTTCCTTCACGGAATCGGACAAGCAGTCCGGCTTCGCATAGCAATTTTAGATGCCGGGACACGCGTGGCTGGCTTTGACCGATGATCTGAGTGATTTCGCTCACGGTCAGTTCGCACTCGGCACAAATCGCCAACAGACGAAGCCTTGTTGCTTCGGCCGCCGCGCGCAATCTTGCCAGAACCTGTTCCATAGCAACGCCTCCCGTTCACTAAAGACAGATATAAAGATATATTTATATATGCTCAAGCCCTATTTTCCTATTCAAAAGGGGTATGACAAAAAAGCCACACCAAAAAAGACGTTGATCCTTTTCAATTTTTTGTTCGCTAGCGTTTAAATTCACCCTATGCTACCCACATGGATATTCGAGGCGAAGGCACGACACGACGCCCTTCTTGAGCAGGAAGTAGGTCGGGTTGCGTTTTTTGTGTTTCTGACACAAAAGCGTCGGCGAATTGGGGACAGTGTAAGTATCGAACATCGGTTGGCTAAAAATAATGAAGTTTCGAAATCTTCTTTCACTTTGTGCTGTCGGGTCTTTGTCGTTTTTGGCAGCTTGTGCCTCAACGCAACCAGCACAGGACATGAGTGATTACGATCCGATCGAACCAGTAAACCGTGTTGTTCATGGCGTGAACGGTGCAGTTGACTTCATGGTTCTGTATCCTGCTGCAATGTGGTACCGCGACATTGCACCGCAACCCGTTAAAACAGCCGTCGGAAGTTTCGTCCGCAACCTGAATGAACCGTTGAATTCCTTGAACGCATTTTTGCAAGGTGATCCGGACCAGGGTGCAGCTTCTCTGCAGCGTTTCATCATGAACTCGACGCTTGGTTTGCTCGGTTTTAATGATGTTGCAGCAGATTTCGGCATTGAATATCGCCGCGAAGATTTTGGTCAGACCCTTGCCCATTATGGCATTGGTGGCGGCCCTTACATTGTGTTGCCGCTGCTTGGCCCATCAAACCTGCGTGATACCACCGGCATTGCGGTTGACTACGTCGCCAACCCGCTGACCTGGGGCGCTGAAAACAGCGAGACCTTTGAAGCCCTTTACTGGGGTGGCTTGGGCGCGACTGCATTGCATGCACGCTACAGCACGATCAATCAGTTGAACGAACTGCAGAAATCGTCAATCGACTATTACGCAGCGTTGCGCAGCCTGTATCGTCAGCAGCGAAACACGGCCATCCGCAACGGCACACCATCGCCGATCTCGGAAGTCGAAGATGAAAGTGCATCTTTTGATTTCGATGAAGCGGTAGAAGCAGCCAGCGAATAAATGATAGCCATGCTGAAAAACAAATTCGCCATTCCTGCCGCCACAGCAGTTCTTGCTTTGGCGGCGGCGTGGCCTTTGACAGTGAATGCTGCAAATAACACCTCTGTCGAGGTTGTTGAGATCGCGGCAGAACAAAGAGCATCAGCAGTTATTCAAGCACTTGCAGATCAGGCACTTGCCGACCTGACCGATCAGACCCTTTCTGACGACGTACGCCGTAAGAAATTTGTTGCTCTTATGGATCGCTACTTTGAAATGGATGTAGTGTCGCGCTTTGTTCTTGGCCGCTATTGGCGGTCAATTTCCCAAGAAGAAATCAGCGAGTTTGCCACCCTTCTGCAAAACTATCTGGCCTTGAACTATGCCAACCAGTTCAAGGAACTTAATGGTGAGCAGTTTGTCGTCGGTAACGAGACACAAAACAACAAAGACACATTCGTTAATTCGCAGTTTGTCCGCCCAGATGGTCCTCCGGTGAGCATTGTCTGGCGCATGCGCGAATTTGACAATGAATTCAAAATCATTGATGTGTCGATTGAAGGCTTAAGCATGGGGATCACCCAGCGCGACGAGTTTACATCTGTCATTCAACAGAATGGCGATGATGTCAGCGCACTGACCAAGGCGCTTAAGGCAAAAACCGGCCTCTAATCGACATTCGCTTTGCGAACCGGATATCAAGGTAAAGCCACCACCTTCGGGTTGGTGGCTTTTTCTCTACTGACATCACACGTCGGCGCTTCCCATGCACCTCCACTGACAGTCGACCACAATCAGCCACACGAAGTACAAAACGAAAAGGCCACCCGAAGGTGGCCTTTTGTCATTCAAACCCGTTGCGCGCGAATTAGCGGGTCAACGGTTTGTATTTGATGCGGTGTGGACGATCTGCCTGATCACCATAGCGGCGCTTATAATCCGCTTCATATTCCTGATAGTTGCCTTCGAACCATTCGACATGCGAATTGCCTTCGTAGGCCAGAATGTGGGTGGCGATACGGTCAAGGAAGAAACGATCGTGCGAGATAACCACGGCACAACCGGCAAATTCCAGCAAGCCTTCTTCAAGCGCACGGAGCGTATCAACGTCAAGATCGTTGGTCGGCTCATCGAGCAGCAGCACGTTCGAGCCAGATTTCAGCATCTTTGCAAGGTGAACACGGTTACGTTCACCACCGGAAAGCTGACCGACTTTTTTCTGCTGGTCGCTGCCTTTGAACGCAAACTGCGACACATAGGCTCGCGAGCTCATCGGGCGTTTCGCCAGAAGGATCTCGTCAAGGCCATCTGAAACTTCCTGCCAGACGGTTTTGTTGGGATCAAGCGAGTCACGCGACTGATCGACATAGCCCATCTTGACTGTTTCACCGATCTTCAACGTTCCGGAATCCGGGGTGTCGTTACCGGTCAACATCTGGAACAGGGTGGTTTTACCCGCACCGTTCGGACCGATCACACCAACAATGCCGCCCGGTGGCAGACGGAAGTGCAAATCATCAAACAGAAGTTTGTCGCCAAATGCCTTGGTCAGGCCCTCGGCGGTGATAACTTCGGTACCAAGACGTTCGGCAATCGGGATAACGATCTTGGTTGAGTCCGGGACCGCCTTGGCGGCTTCGGCGACGAGATCATCATAAGCACGCACACGGGCCTTGGATTTTGCCTGACGGCCTTTCGGGTTCTGACGGATCCAGTCAAGTTCGGTCGCAAGCTGTTTCTGACGGCTACCTTCCTGACGGGCTTCCTGTGCAAGGCGTTTCTGTTTCTGTTCCAGCCAGGACGAATAGTTGCCTTCGTACGGGATGCCCTGACCACGGTCGAGTTCAAGGATCCAGCCGGTAACGTTATCGAGGAAGTAACGATCGTGGGTCACCAGAACGACGGTGCCCTGATAATCTTCCAGATGACGTTCAAGCCACGCAACCGATTCTGCATCCAAGTGGTTGGTCGGTTCGTCAAGCAGCAGAATGTCAGGCTTGTCCAACAGAAGACGGCAAAGCGCAACACGGCGGCGTTCACCACCCGAAAGCTTGTTAACATCTGCGTCTTTCGGTGGGCAGCGCAATGCGTCCATGGCGATATCAAGCGTCCGCTCGAGATCCCAGCCATTGGCTGCATCGATGCGTTCCTGAAGTTCGCCCTGCTCTGTGAGAAGGTTCGTCATCTCGTCGTCGGTCATCGGCTCGCCGAACGACATGCTGATTTCGTTAAAGCGTGCCAGATCATCAACAATCTGACCACAGCCTTCCATCACGTTGCCAAGCACATCCTTCTCAGGATTAAGGTGCGGTTCCTGTTCAAGATAACCAACACGAACACCTTCGGCTGGCCATGCTTCGCCGCCGTAATCCTTTTCGATACCTGCCATGATTTTAAGCAGGGTCGATTTACCCGCACCGTTGTTCCCGAGAACACCGATTTTTACGCCGGGCAGGAAGGATAGTGTAATACCCTTGAAAAGTTCGCGACCGCCCGGAAGGATCTTGGTCAGGTCCTTCATGACGTAGATATACTGGTAGGATGCCATTAAATTCCCCATCCAAAAATGTCGTTGGGTCCGACCACACCGGATCGGAAAACTACGGTACGCAATCTGCGCGCACCTGAAATACTTTGCCCGCTTGTAACCGACCGGCCTTCTACAAACAACTTCAAACCGCGCAAGATACAAAGCAAACAGCAGTGGCCATGCCAGAAGGGGTAAAACATGCCCCCCAATCCCGCCTACAAACGCACGCCAGATCAGCAAAAACGCCCCACGACGCGAGGGCATTCGATGTCTTTTAACGTCGCACGGCATCAACTTTGGTGATGAAATCGTGCACTTACACCTCGCAAAACAAACTTTATGCGTTTATTAGGCCAGAAAAATGCACGTCATGATGCGCCGCAATGTAAATGGCAGAGCGCTGTGATTTTGTTCATGTTTTTCATTCTTCTCAGCATCTTGCAGTCCGATTTCCCCCATTCTCATACGACTAATGATTAGCTTATGGCCGCTATCGAAAACTGGTATCGGATTTTGGTGCCATAAGTGGATGATTGCGCCATGACGGCACCGATTACAGGCCGCCGACCGAAAACAACATAACCAAGACGTCGGCAGAGGAAGTTGTCATTTCTAGGAAGGAGACGCGCGATGAATGACCAAAGCGCAGCCTACTGGAAGAGAAACGTGAAACTGGTCGCAACCTTATTGGCGATCTGGTTCATCGTTTCCTACGGTTTCGGCATTTTGTTTGTCGACGCCCTTAATACGATCGAAATAGCGGGCTTCCAGCTTGGTTTCTGGTTTGCCCAACAGGGGTCCATCTATGTCTTTGTCGCATTGATTTTCGTCTATGTGGCCAAGATGAACAAACTGGACCGTGAATTCGGCGTTCATGAAGACGACGATTGACGCTTGATCTGGGGAGACAGACAAGATGGATCTTACCACCCTTACCTACATCGCCGTTGGTCTGAGTTTCGCGCTGTATATCGGCATCGCGATCTGGGCCAAGGCAAGCACCACCGGCGAATTTTATGTCGCTGGCAAGGGCGTTAACCCGGTCGTCAATGGCATGGCGACCGCAGCAGACTGGATGTCTGCTGCTTCCTTCATCTCAATGGCCGGCCTGATTGCCTTTCTTGGCTATGGCGGCTCGGTCTATCTGATGGGCTGGACCGGAGGCTACTGCCTGCTGGCGATGCTGCTGGCACCGTACTTGCGCAAATACGGCAAGTTTACCGTGCCGGAATTCATCGGTGACCGTTACTATTCCAAAACAGCCCGTATTGTTGCTGTGATCTGCCTGATCTTTATTTCGTTTACCTATGTGGCAGGCCAGATGCGTGGCGTTGGGATCGTATTTTCGCGCTTCCTTGAAGTCGAACTTATTACCGGTCTGGTTGTCGGTATGGGTATCGTCTTCATCTATGCCGTTCTTGGCGGCATGAAAGGCATTACCTATACTCAGGTTGCTCAGTATTGCGTCCTGATTGTTGCCTATACCATTCCGGCAATCTTTATCGCATTCCAGTTGACCGGTAATCCGTTGCCCCAACTGGCATTCGGCTCCACGATCAATGGCACGGGCGAGTTTATGCTTGAACGCCTCAACAGTGTCGTGACCGAACTTGGCTTCCTTGAATACACAACAACCAACAAATCGACGATCGACATCTTTGCCATCACACTTGCATTGATGGTCGGTACTGCCGGTTTGCCACACGTTATTGTGCGTTTCTTCACTGTCCCAAAAGTACGTGATGCACGTTCGTCGGCAGGTTGGGCGTTGGTTTTCATCGCACTGCTTTACACCACTGCACCGGCAGTTGGTGCAATGGCACGCCTGAACCTGACCGAAACCATCCAGCCTGGCGAAGTTGGTGCAGAAGACGGCAATCTGTCTTACGAAGAACGCCCGGACTGGATGAAACGCTGGGAAACCACCGGTCTTCTATCGTTTGAAGACAAAAACGGTGATGGCCGTATCCAGTACTACAATGATGCCAACGCAGACTTCGCGACCAAAGCAGCCGAATATGGCTGGGCCGGGAACGAGTTGACCGTTGACCGTGACATCATGGTTCTGGCCAATCCGGAAATCGCACAGTTGCCAAACTGGGTGATTGCACTGGTTGCCGCCGGCGGCATTGCAGCTGCACTGTCGACGGCTGCAGGTTTGTTGCTGGTGATTTCGTCTGGTGTGTCCCATGACCTTCTTAAGGGGACATTCACGCCTGACATGACGGAAGGCCAAGAGCTTATGGCCGGGCGTGTTGCCGCGGCGGCAGCCATCGTGATCGCGGGTTATCTTGGCTACAACCCGCCGGGCTTTGTGGCACAGGTTGTAGCATTTGCCTTTGGTCTTGCGGCAGCATCGCTTTTCCCGGTTATCATCATGGGGATTTTCTCCAAGAAGGTGAACCGCGAAGGTGCCATTGCCGGGATGCTGGTCGGCCTGATCTTCACCATGGGCTATATCATGGCCTATAAAGGGATCTTTATCCCGGTCATGATCGAAAACGTTGAGGCCAACTGGCTGTTCGGTATTTCGCCGGAAGGCATTGGTGTGGTTGGCATGTTGCTGAACTTTGCGGTGGCGTTTGGGGTATCGAAAGTTACCGCAGAACCGCCAGAGCATATCCAGCACATGATCGAAGATATCCGTGTCCCCAAAGGGGCCAGCGGTGCCGTCGACCATTAATCGGTCGGCAGGTTTGCTAAATTAAAATCTGTTGCAGGCCCCCGGATCATCGTTCTGATCGGTCCGGGGGCTTTTCTTTTACCGCTTTGTCAGGCAACAATAAATCCGAGCACTTCTTGCGCGACAGGGGACCGGTCGACCATGAGCATCGAACTTGAAGAAATCGCAGAATTCCTCAAACAGCATCATCCGTTTGATCTGTTGCCTGATGACGTGATTGAAAGCCTGCCCAAACGTCTGACCGCGCGCTACTTCCGGGCCGGAACCAAGGTTCTGTCGCCAGAACAGCAATGCTTGCACCTTTACATTATTCGTACCGGCGGCACCGAAACCCGTGACCCGGACGGTCAATTGCTTGCGCGTCTGTCTGAGGGCGAATGCTTTGGCGTCCGCGCGATGTTTCGCAAAGGACGGGCGGCGAACAACATCACCACGCTTGAAGACAGCCTGTGTTATTTGCTACCGGAAAAAGACTTCCACGATCTGGCGGGAAAATATCCGCAGTTTAACTACTTTTTCGCCCAGATGGGCGGGGATCGCCTGCGCCGCGGCATGCAGATGATCGAAAGCCGCGATGATGACCAACTCAAACTCATGAGCGTCAAGGTCGCCGACTTGATCGCACGCGATCTGGTCAGCATTGATCGCAGTGCAACCATTCTCGATGCAGGCAAACTAATGTGCGATGAACGGGTATCGTGCCTGCTGATCACGCAAAACGGTGATGAAATTGCCGGTATCATAACCGACCGCGATTTGCGTAATCGCGTCATCGCGCAAGCACGCAGTTTTGACGAACCGGTTACGGCGATCATGACCGACAAGCCGATTTCAATTCATCCCGACGATTACGCCTTCGATGCGCTTTTGACCATGACGCGCAACAACATCCGCCACCTGCCCGTCCTTAAGGACGGCAAGGCGGTCGGTATGATCACGACCAACAACCTGCTCGCGCGCCAATCGCTTTCGGCGGTCTATATGGCCGGAAAAATCAGCAAGCTTAACGACCCAGCCGATATGGCAAAGGTCATAGCACAGGTGCCCGAACTGCTCAGCCATTTGATCGAAGCCGGGGCGACGTCACAGAATGTCGGACATATCGTCACAACATTGTCGGATGCGGCGACCGTGCGGCTTATTCAGCTGGCCGAGGAAAAGCTTGGCCCACCGCCCGTGCCCTATGTCTGGATGGCTGGTGGATCACAGGGCCGTCAGGAACAAACCGCCATTTCAGATCAGGACAACTGCCTGATCCTTGATGATGCCTACCTTGAAGAAACGCACGGGGCATACTTCAAGGCACTCGCTGAATTCGTCTGCGATGGCTTAAACGACGTCGGGTATGTTTTCTGCCCCGGTGACATGATGGCCAAAACCGCCGAGTGGCGACAGCCGGCAAAAGTCTGGCAGAACTATTTCAACAAATGGATCGAACAGCCCGAACCCAAGGCCTTGATGCTGTGTTCTGTCTGGTTTGATTTGCGGCCCATTTACGGGACCAAGTCCCTGTTTGATGACCTGCATCGCGTCATTGTTTCCAGAGCCAAGGACAACCGGATTTTCCAGGCCTATCTGGTTGGCAATGCGATGACCCATCACGTGCCACTCGGCTTTTTCAAAAACTTTGTGATGATCCGGGGCGGCGAACATGACAGCACGCTTGATTTAAAACATAACGGGGTAGTGCCGATTGTCGATCTAGCCCGTATTCACGCCTTGGCCAACGGTGTTGATGAGGTCAATACGTTTGATCGCCTGCGTGCGGTGAAGGCATTCCCGTCCATCAGTACACAAGGGGCGTCTGACCTTTTGGATGCATTTGAATTCATCAGCATCACCCGCCTTAAACATCAGGTCCGCCAAATTCGTCAGGGCCACGCACCAGATAACTTTTTACACCCCGAAAGCCTGTCGGCGTTTGAACGCACCCACCTCAAGGATGCATTTTCCGTTATCAAAAACCTTCAAAGTGCGCTTGAAACCGCCTTTGGCAAAAGCGGGACCTGATCATTATGGGCCTGCGCCAGAAAATTACCGACAGCCAGTTCTACCGCGACTTGGTTCAACGTCGTGCCGCCGGGGCACTGCGCACGTATTATGACGTTCCGGCGGCGGATCCAACGCGACCGATCATGGATACGGAGTTTATCGCCCTTGATCTTGAGACCACCGGTCTTGATCCCAAACGCGACGAAATCGTCAGTCTGGGCTGGGTGATCATTCGGCAGCTTGGCGTTGATTTTTCCAGTTGCGAACATATTCTGGTGCGCCCGACCAAGGAACTCACGGAAAGCTCGGTGGTCGTGCACCGGATTTTTGACAGTGACGTCGCAAATGCCCTGAACATCAAAGCAGCCCTCGAACTGCTTTTACCGCAGATGGCCGGACGTGTTTTGATTTCCCATCACGCCCCGATTGAGCTTGGTTTTCTGGGCCATGCCTGCAAACGATGCTTTGGTGCGCCGCTGCAAATCCCCACCGTTGATACTCTTGTACTGGGGTTGCGGGACCTTCACCGTCAAGGACAGCCGTTTAAATCAGGGGCCCTGAAACTTGATAACCTGCGGCGGTCACACAACCTGCCGCCCTTTCGCGCGCACAATGCCCTTTCTGATGCCATTGCCGCATCGGGGTTGTTTCTGGCACAGGTGTCAAAACGTGATCCCAAAGGCGTACTTGAGCTTCGCCGTGTCCTGCGATAACTCGATGACAGGACATACCAAGTGTCTTTAAACCAAAATAGAATTTAGGGAGGCACGGTCGGATGTATGTCTTTATTTTTACGACAGTTGTTATCGGCTTTGCCGCGGCAGGTGTCATCATGCTGCTGTTTCGTCTTTTGGGACGAAAGGTGCCGAAGTATGTCATTCCCTTCACCGCAGCAATCGCCATGTTCTGCTATATGATCTGGGATGAGTATAGCTGGTTTGATCGATATGCATCCCGCCTGCCAGATACCGTGATCATCACCCAGACATTTGCCGATGAAAACGTCTTTGCGCCCTGGACTTTGATCACGGCTCCGATCAATCGCTTTACCGCTGTTGACCGGGAAAAAGTTATCATCAACCCGCAAGCCCCGAATGAAAAGCGCGTCACGACCTTGTTGCTTAAAAAAGGCAGCACCACATTGGCTCTGACCCATCTGGTCAATTGCACTACCGGCAAACGTGGTTACATCACCGATCAGACCAGCCTTGATCAAAGTGGCTTTCCAACCGCCATTGATGAATGGTTTGATCTTAAACCCGACGATCCATTGCGTGCAGCCGTTTGTGGTTGATCACTTACCACCAGTTGTCTTTTGTTTTGTCATGTAAAAGAGTTCAGAATGCCTCACCTGCGTCGATTACTGGTAGTGCCCCTGTCGTTGCTGTTGCTTGGTCTGGGAAGCATTGCAGCACCTGCGTGGTCAGAGGACATCACCGTCTTTGCCGCGGCTAGCCTGACCAATGCAATTGAAACCGCCGCACAACAATATGAGGAAAAAACCGGCACCCATGTTCGGCTTTCTCTTGCCAGCTCGTCGACACTCGCACGCCAAATTGCCGCAGGCGCACCAGCAGACATATACATCTCGGCCAATGAGAAATGGATGGACTGGCTCAATGATCAGGGCGTCATCCAAGCCAACAGCCGTCAGGATATTTTGGCCAACAGCCTTGTTCTGATTGCACCTACCAACAGTACAACACTGCCGACCGATATCACCAAAAACACTGAAATCATCAACCTCATTGGCAAAGACGAACGCATTGCCGTTGGTGATCCCGATCATGTCCCCGCAGGTATTTACGCCAAACAGGCGCTGACAACACTTGGTCAGTGGGACGCGGTCAATCCCCGGCTGGCGCGTGCAGATAACGTCCGTTCTGCACTTGCACTTGTTGAACGCGGCGAGGCGCCACTTGGTATTGTTTACCGCACGGATGCGATGATTTCCGATGGGGTTAAAATTATTGGCACCTTCCCCGCAGACAGTCATCCGCCAATCACCTACCCGATTGCACTTATTGATCCGCAAGACGGCGACGCAGCCTTAAAATTCCTCGTTTGGCTTTTGGGGGATGACGCGGCGACGATTTTTGCCGACTATGGCTTTGACGCCATCGCAACCAGTGTAACCATTACCCCGGATACAGCGGCACAATGATCACTTTGACGCCTGCCGAAATCGACGCATTGTTGCTCAGCCTGCGCATCTCGGGTGTTGCGGTTGCCTGTGCGCTTCCGCTTGCAGTCTTAACCGCGACGGCCTTGGCCCTTGGACGGTTTCCCGGGCGTTTTATTCTTGATGCCTGCGTCCATCTGCCGCTGATCCTGCCGCCGGTGGTGATGGGCTATTTGCTGTTGATCGGATTTGGCACGCGCGCCCCGCTTGGCGCGTGGCTCTATGAAACGTTTGATATCCGGTTTGTCTTTAGCTGGACCGGGGCGGCACTGGCATCAGCAATCGTCAGCTTCCCGTTTCAAGTGCGCGCCATCCGGCTGAGCTTGGAAAACGTCAATCACGGCCTGTATCAGGCGGCTGAAAGCCTTGGTGCCGGGCCAATCGACCGGTTCTTTTCGCTGACCCTGCCTCTGGCATGGCCGGGCATCATTGCCGGTGCGATTACCGCCTTTGCCGCAAGCCTTGGTGAATTTGGCGCGATCATTACCTTTGTCTCGAACATTCCGGGCGAAACGCGCACGCTGCCGCTTGCGATCTATACCGCCATTCAAACACCCGGCGGTGAGTTGGCTGCGGCCCGGTTGGCGGCACTGTCCATCGGGTTGGCCTTTACCGGGTTGCTCCTGTCTGAACTTGCCATGCGGCGTATCCGCAAAAGGAACGCATCATGAGCATTTCTGTCAGTATCTCGCATCAAATCGGGAAATTCGCACTCGAAGCTGATTTCAGCATCGAAGAACCGGGGATCACAGCCCTGTTTGGCCCGTCGGGCAGTGGCAAGACCACAATCATTAACATCATTGCCGGACTAACCCGGCCACGGCGCGGACGCGTGCAGCTTGGTGATCGGGTTTTGTTTGATCACGCGCGCAGCATCAACCTTGCCATTCGTAAACGCCGTGTTGGATATGTGTTTCAGGATACCCGCCTGTTTCCGCACTTGTCCGTACACGACAACCTTTATTACGGTGCCAAACGTAACCGGTTGAAACTGGCCACATCTGATCAGCAAGACATCATTGAGATGCTGGGCATTCATACATTGCTGCATCGTCAGCCGAACAATTTGTCTGGCGGTGAAAAGCAACGTGTTGCACTTGGCCGTGCGCTTTTGGCCAATCCGGATGTCTTGTTGCTTGATGAGCCGTTATCGGCCCTTGATCAGGCGCGTAAGGAAGAAATCCTGCCGTATTTTGAAAGCCTGCGCGATCAACGCAAACTCCCGATCCTTTACGTCAGCCACGCGATTGATGAAGTCGCGCGTTTGGCCGATCAGATGGTGGTGATTGATAACGGTAAAACGCTGGCAAACGGATCGGTATTTGACATGCTGGGCCGAACCGACCTTGCCCCGCTTGCCGGGCAGTTTGATACCGGTACGGTTCTTCCGGCACGGGTCGCCAGCCGCGACCCCAAGGCACAGGTCAGTTTTCTCGATTGTGCCGGCCAACGCATCGTCGTGCCATACCTTGGTCATGCGATAAATACACCGGTGCGTCTGCACATACGCGCGCGTGACGTGATGATTGCCCGCACCCCGCCAGCCGGGATCAGTGCCAACAATGTTATCCCCGTCACCATTACCAGAATGGCCGGAAGCAACAACGACACCCTTGATATCAGTCTGGCCTTTGGCCATGACTTGGACGCCATTCATACCGGCCCGGCATCAGACCGGCCAAGCGTCCATGCCCGGATTACCAGTTGGTCGACAAACCGGTTGAACCTTGGATTGCATCAAAAGGTCTTTGCCGTGATCAAATCGGTCACGGTCAATGGGCATCTGCGCGAGCAATAGACCGCAGCGCGATCTGCTATTAAACGACTGGTGTTACAAGTTCGCCACGTTGGTCCCACGCATCAAGATTATCAACAACCAACTGAGCCATGGCATCGCGGGTTTCAACCGTGCCGCTGGCACTATGGGGATAGAGAACCACATTGTCGAAATCGGCAAATGCACGGTCCATATTGGGTTCATTGTGAAACACATCCAACCCGGCACCGGCAATCACGCCGTTGCGAAGGACGTCGATCAGAGCCGGCTCATCGATCACCGACCCACGGGCAATATTGACCACATAGCCATCGGCCCCCAGTGCCGACAAAACCGGCGCATTGACAATCCCCTTGGTCGCATCCCCGCCCGGACAAGCCACCATCAGAATGTCCGCCCATTGCGCCAGGGCAACCAAATCATCGAAATAACGATAATCGACCTGTTTGGGGCTGCGCCCGAAATAGCCGATTTCAACCCCACTTGGTTCGGCGCGTGATGCAATCCCCTGTCCGATCCGGCCAAGCCCAACAATGCCAAGCTTTTTACCCCGCACGGACCGCGTAAGCGCCATTGCACCTTTTTGTGCCCATTGACCACTACGTGCCCAATGATCCCCAACCACGATACGGCGCAAGGTGGCATGCATTAGCATGATGCCGGTATCGGCAACATCATCGGTCAAAACATCTGGTGTGTTTGACACACGAATACCCCGTGCGCGGCAGGCTTCGACATCAATCGAGTCATATCCAACCCCAAAACTTGTAATCACCTCAAGGTTCGGCAAATCGTCAATCAATCCTTCGGGCAGCCCAAAACCAGCCGAAGTCACAAGAGCGGTGATGTCTTTGCCGGTCTGGTTCAGGAACCCCTGCTTGTCATCAAGCAGGTCCCAGCGATGCAGGTCATACTTTTGGGCAAGCATTTCCGTATAGGCCGGACGGACATCCAAAAGGGCAAGAACAGATCGTGACATGAGGGGCTACTCCGATGGGGCAAGGACCGTCAGACTAGTCAACGCACACTTGTAAAACAAGTTGTTAAAACCTCTTACATCGCAGTTTTATCTTAACTGTTGCCAGCTCCGGCCCCGAGCCTACGCGAGATATCCGCGCATAGTGCGACCAAGCGTTCCCGGCATTCATCGACGGTAACGATGGAGGTTCCCGACAGGCGATGGATGAACGGGATTGTCAGGGCGGCGACAACCTTGCCCGAAAAATCAAAAATCGGGGCGGACAGGTTCAAAACGCCCCCGATGGTCAAAGATTGGGATTCACAATATCCGGCTTCTCGCACGTCACGCAAATCGGCAAGGAAGGCTTGGTGTTCCTCTTTGCCTTCTCCACCGGCTTCCTGAAGCAACATGTCACGCGCATCTGGTGCCATCCATGCCGCCAAAACCCGGCCTGATGCGGTGTCATAAATGTTGATCTGCGCGCCAAGTCGTACTGCAGTGATGTTATTATCCGGGCAGTCAACCTGCGCAATGACAAGGACTTTGCCCGAATGAATGATCGCCAGATGCATTGACTGGTTCACATCATTGGCAAGGCGTTGCATCGCCTCCCCCGCGATGGAGGTCAGGCGACGGATTGGCGGATGACGGTGTGCGACTTCGAACATCTTGGTCGTTAACAGATACCGGTCATCATCTTCGCGCTGTTCGACATATCCGCGCTGGCACAGCACCATGAGCATACGGAAAATTTCCGAGGTATTGCGCCCCAGTTCCTTGGCAATGGCGATCTGCGATAACCCATCCGCCTCAGAGGCAAGAAGCTCAAGAATATCAAGCCCTTTTGACAATGCCGGGGCGCGGTATTTTTCTTCTTCCGTTGGTACTTCGGCTTTGCCGTTCATAGGTCCTCTCAGGGGTTTGCGAACCGCTTTTTACATTAGGCGGAGTATATGCGCACGGGCTGCTTTCTGGCAACCGAACCTGCGTTAGCATAAACACAATATCAAATATAAAATACTCTTTCATTTATAAATCATCACCCTTAAAGTGACGGCAGGAGGAAATATTTCTATGCCCGACACAATACGCCTCAGGGGAATGACGTGGTCTGATCCGCGTGGCTACGATCCATTGGTTGCCGCGAGTTCTGCGTTTCGTGAACGCCATCCCAATGTTGATACCGTTTGGGACAAGCGATCTCTTCAGGAGTTTGAAAGTACCCCAGTTGAGGAACTGGCAAGCGCCTATGACCTCATCATCATTGATCATCCCCATGTCGGTGCCGTGGTTGAAAAAAACTGCCTTCTTCCAATCGATCGCTTTGGCGACCAAGACAAGCTGGCGCAATTGTTCGCCGAGACAGTTGGCAAAAGTTTCCAAAGCTATTTTTACAAAGACCATCAATGGGCCTTACCCGTTGATGCCGCCTGTCAGGTGCAGGCATTGCGCCCGGACCTTTTAACTGCCCCTGCCCCCCGGTTTGACGATGTCCTTGCCGAGGCAAAAAAGGGGCGTGTGGTATGGCCGTTACGCGCGCCCCACGTGCTGATGTCGTTTTTCACGTTACTGGCAAACCATGGCGCACCTTTCCCGGTCACGCGCCACACACAGATTGACAACACCGCCGCACGCGACGTCATTGTCGCCATGCAGGCATTGGCCAATCTTGTCGATCCGGCCTGTTTTGACATGGATCCGATTGCCGCCCTTGATGCGCTTGCAGACGGCGATCAATTTGCCCTGTGCCCGTTTGTTTACCTGTACGCCCCTTATGGCCGAACGGGTTATCGGTCTCATCGCATTGCTTTTCACGACATGCCGTCACTTGGCGCGTCTGGCCCGCTTGGATCGGCACTTGGGGGAACCGGCATTGCGGTTTCGTCTGGCACAAAATACCCAGAAATTTGCACCGACTTCGCGCTTTGGGTGGCATCGTCTGACATCCAGCGCGGACTGTATTCCAAGAACAATGGTCAACCGGGAAATGCAGTTGCCTGGGGCGACAAATCGGTGAATGCCCCAGTTGGCGGACTTTATAACAACACCCGCATGACCCACGAGGCGGCATGGCTGCGTCCGCGCCACGCCGGATATATGGCTTTTCAGGAAGACGCATCCGAGATCCTGCTGGACCTTCTTCGCGAAAAAACCACCCCGGATGCAGCCATTCCCGCCCTTCAGAACCGATTTGACGAAAGCTTCTATGCATGACTGAACTCTTGCCCCTTGATGGCCTTAAGGTCCTCGATTTTTCGCAATTCCTGGCCGGGCCCTATTGTGCCTTAAAACTGGCTGATCTTGGCGCGGATGTGGTCAAGGTTGAACGCACCGGACTTGGCGACCTGTCGCGGTATCTGTATCTGACAGACACCAAGATCGGCGGCGAAAGCACGATCTTTCACGCGATCAACCGCAACAAGCGGTCGGTTGCGGTGGACCTTAAATCAGATGAAGACAAAGCCCGGCTTCGAAAGCTTGTTGCCGACGCCGATGTGATTTTGCAGAACTTTCGCCCGGGTGTGATGGAACGGCTTGGATTTGGCTACGAAGACGTCAAAAAAATCAATCCCACCGTTGTTTACGGCACGGTTACTGGCTATGGCTCGGACGGTCCATGGGTGAACCTGCCCGGACAGGATCTTTTGGCCCAAGCCCGATCTGGCGTTATGTGGCTTTCGGGTGGGCAGGATGACGGCCCGGTGGCGATGGGGCTGCCGGTGGCAGATGTGCTTGCTGGTTCCGCGCTGGCACATGGTGTTCTAGCCCTGCTTTATCGACGCGCGACCAAGGGGATCGGTGGGTATGTCGAAACGTCGCTGATCGAGGTTCTTGCCGATTTGCAGTTCGAACTTCTGACGACATGGTTCAATGATGGCAAGCGAACCCCGAAACGATCCAAGAACAATCCGGCCCATGCCTATCTGGCCGCACCATACGGCGTTTATGAAACCGCCGATGGCTATATCGCCATTGCCATGGGGAAACTTGAAATTGTTGCGCAAATCACCGGTATTGGCACGGGCATCACCACGATGGATGCCTTCAAACAGCGTGACGAGATCAAGGCCAGCTTGGCTGCACGCCTTAAGACATCAAGCAGTGCCGACTGGATGGAAAAATTCGTCGCCAATGATATCTGGGCCGCCCCAGTCATGGATTGGGATGGTGTGGTTGAAAGTGGTATCTTGCAGAACCTTGATATGGTTCAGGACATCCGACGGGGGGATGTCGAAATGAAAACGACAAAACTACCCTTGCGAATTGATGGCAGCCGCCCGGCATCCTCAAAGGCCGCCCCCAAACTTGGCGAGGCAAATGACCTGCTGGAAAGCGGTTGGTAAGAGACGAAAGATTACTCCCTAAACTCATAAAGCGCGGCTCCGTTGGGAACCGCGCTTTACTTTTGTCTTCGTTCAAAGAAGCTTAGTCGTCCTTGACGCAAACCTGACGCTGCGTACCCAGCTTGTCGATGCCGAGCTCCACCACATCGCCCTCTTTAAGATAGCGCGGCGGTTTAAAGCCAAGGCCCACACCGGGAGGTGTTCCGGTCGAAATGATATCGCCCGGATGCAGGGTAAAGAACTGCGACAAATATGCGATCAGATGTGGTACCCGATAAACCATGGTCGCGGTCGATCCGTCCTGAACGCGTTCACCGTTCACATCAAGCCACATGCCAAGCTTGTCAAAATCGCCAACTTCATCCGGGGTCACAAGCCACGGACCGGTCGGACCAAAGTTGTCCGACGATTTACCTTTGGACCACTGGCCTGCACGTTCGATCTGATAAGCCCGTTCGGACACATCATTGATCAGGCAAAAACCAGCAACGTGATCCATCGCATTTTCTTCAGAAACGTATTTTGCGGTTTTGCCAATGACAAAGCCCAGTTCAACTTCCCAGTCGGTTTTTTCCGAGCCACGCGGAATGATGATCGGATCATTCGGGCCGCAAATCGCCGAGGTATATTTGGCAAAGATAACCGGTTCTGGCGGTACTTCCATACCAGACTCAGCAGCGTGATCGGCATAGTTCAGACCAATACAAATGAACTTTCCGGTCTGCCCGACGCAGGCACCCAGACGTTGCGCGCCATCAACCAGCGGCAGGGATTCTGGATCAATCGATTTAAGTGTATCAAGACGGGTAAGAACCTCACCGGCAATATCGCCAACATGCGCAGACAGATCGCGCAGATTGCCGTTCGCATCCACAAGTGCCGGCTTCTCTGCCCCGCGTTCTCCATAACGTGCGAATTTCATCTTACTTCACTTCCTTCTTTTCAATTTTCGCTTAGGCAGTCCAGCCGCCATCGACAACGTGAACGACACCGGTGGTAAATCCGCTCTCTTCAGAGGCCAGATAGGTTACCAGTGCTGCTATTTCTTCGGGCTTACCAATCCGGCCCATCGGCTGACGCCCGATAAAGGCCTTAAGTGCCCCGTCGTAATCCCCGGTCGCACGCAACCGTTCATGCAAGCTTGGGCTGTCGACTGTTCCCGGTGCAATGGCATTGCACCGGATACCCTGTTTGACATAGTCGTTGGCAATCGCACGTGTCATACCCGCAACCGCCGCCTTGGACGCAGAATAGACCAACCGGTTTACAGGACCAGTCACCGGTCCCGCGACCGAGGACATGTTAATGATCGACCCGTGACCTTTTTCAATCATTCCGGGCAGCACGGCACGGATCATGCGGAACTGTGACTTCACATTCAAGTCGAAAGCAAAGTCCCACTCTTCTTCGGTCGCCTCAAGGATCGTACCGTTATGGACAATGCCCGCACAGTTAAACAGAACATCAACGGTGCCAATTTCGTCCACCAATGACGTGATTGCCGCCTTATCGGTGACATCCAGCTTTCTGGCCTCAATCCCGTCAATTGCGGCCAGTTCAGCAAGGGCTTTGTCGTTGATGTCGGTTGCGATCACGCGCCCCCCTTCGGCGGCCAGACGTTCTGCCGATGCGCGACCGATCCCCTGCCCGGCGGCGGTCACCAGACACAGCTTTCCTTCAATTCTTTTCATGTTTCCTCCTCAAACGGTCGGCAGGCACGAAGGCCCGATTGGTTCAAACGTTTTGTATGTCAGAATGAATTCGCGATGACCGAGGATCTCAGACTTGGTTTGGGCGCCTTTTGCGACCGAAATCACCAGATCGTGGATTTCCTGTCCTACCTCCTCAATCGAGCGCAGGCCTTCGATGATTGCGCCTGCGTTCACATCCATGTCGTCTTCAAGCGCGCGGTAAGTATCAGGATTGGCGCAAATTTTGATCACGGGTGAAATGGCCGAACCGACAACCGAGCCGCGCCCCGTGACGAAAAGCGTCATATGCGCACCACTTGCGATCATCTCGACGATTTCGGCATTGTCCGAAATATTCGGGAAGCCAAACCGCACTTCACCATCGGGCACCACATCCATCAGGTACAAGCCCCCCTTAGGCGGCACATCACCGGGCTTGATCAGCCCCATGATCTGGCTGTCACCGGATTTGACATAGGCGCCGAGGCTTTTTTCCTCGATCGTTGAAAGCCCGCCTGCGGCATTTCCTGCCGCAAACGATCCATATCCAAGGGTTGCGTAATACCGTTCAGCCTTTTCGACGGCCGCGCGCAGCTCTTTGCCCAATTCGGGTGTTGCCGCGCGTTCGACCATGATGTCTTCGCAACTGATCAACTCGCCGGTCTCTTCAAAGATACAGGCCGCGCCTTCGCCGATCAAAAGATCAAAGGCCTTGCCCGCCGCCGGATTTCCCGAAATGCCAGACGTTCCGTCCGATCCGCCACAAATCGTTCCGATAATCAGCTCATCAACACCCATCGGAGCACGTTCAACCTGTGCCACCTTGGTCAGGGCCGAACGCACCCATCCTTTGCCGGTCGCAACCGTTTTTGCGGTTCCACCAGATCGCTGGATCACCAAGGTTTCGACCGGACGGTTGGAGTCAGATACGGCCTTGGATGCGCGAACTTTGTCGAAACTTTCGCAGCCAAGCGACACAAACAGCACCCCGCCGACATTGGGATGGGTACACAAACGTTCCATCATGCGCGCGGCATATTCATTCGGAAAACAGCCGGGAAATCCGATCAGCTGCACGTCGTTGTCATCAAAGCCCGCAACAATTTTGGATGCAACGAAATGGGCACATTCAACAAGGTAAGCCACGACAATCGTGTTTCGGATGCCCTTGCGCCCATCGGCACGAAGATAGCCCTGGAATTGTTGTTTCATGATGACACCTCTGCGCTTTGCCCGTTTGCATCCTGCAATGCATAGGTTGGTGTATAGGCCGAACGAATGTTGTGAACATGAACATGTGCACCCGCCGCGATGGCGTGTGTCGTAATGCCGATGGGCATGCCGTATTTCAAGATACGTTCGCCCTCGGCAATATCACGACAGGCAATCTTGTGGGCCAGTGGGATCGCCTGTGTCAGCGTAATCGTACCGCTGGCAAGTTCCACGTTGGTCCCTTCTGGTGCCAGTTTTCGGGCGACCAGCACATTGTCGTTCGGATGTAAAAGAATGAAAGGTCCTGTCACGGTCGCATCTCCACCATATAGATATGATCAGCAACAAGGGCGGTTTCGTCCTTTTGGTTTGTCACGGTCAGGCGTTCGGTCACCCGGCCGTAACCGGGCCGCTTTTCCATGACTTCCTTGTCGGTGATTTCGACCCGCGACTTGATCGTGTCGCCAATAAACACCGGTTTGACAAACCGCAGACGGTCATAGCCGTATGAGAATGCGACCGGATTGATAACTGTTGCGGTCAATCCAACCCCGATGGTGAACACCATGGTGCCATGGGCAATCCGCTGACCAAAAGGCAGTGTCTTGCAAAACTCGGCATCAAGGTGATGGGGAAAGAAATCACCTGAGTGCCCGGCATGAACCACGAAATCGGTTTCCGTGATCGTACGACCCGTGGTGTCGCGGCAGTCCCCGATTGCGTAGTCCTCAAAATAGGTAACCTGCTCAAGCATTCGGGGCCTCCTTAATCGGATGCATCGGCTGTGCGGAACTTTCATATGCGGCCTCGACCAAGGCCATCGTGTGCCATGCGTCTTCAGCCGAACCTTCAAGTTCCGGATCAAGACCACATGCGAACCGCTGAAGCTGCGCGAAACGCCCCTTGAATGCGGCGATGAACCAGTCACCGACCAGTTCGACCTGCCGCCATTCGCCGTCCGTATTGAGCCAAAGTTCGTCCGGTTCACCCTTTGGATAATCCAGATTGACCCCAAGCTTCATATAAGCGGCACCTTTCGTGCCGCAAATCCGAAACTCGCACGCCTGGAATTTTCGGCCAAAAGCATGGTTGTGATTGATCGACAGGTTGCAGCGGATCTGATCGCTGTAATCAAGCATCATGGCACTGCGCGTGTTCGACATGCTTGAGGACGGATGCCCAAGGGTGCGCGCATGAATGCCTTTGGGGTTGCCCAAAAGGTCGCGCACAAAATCAAGATAATGGATCGAATGCAAAAGAATTTCGACGCGCGGCAAATTGGCAAGGAATTCCCACAAATGCCAGGGCGTATCAAGCGCAAGCCATGCATCAAAATCAACGATATCGCCAAGCAACCCTTGAGCGACCGCATCCTTAAGCGCCAGTGAGTTGGGGGCAAAGCGCAGCTGGAAATTAACCGCCGCCTTGATTTTCTTGCGCCGTAAAACAGAAATAATCCGGTCGGCTTCGGCCAAGTCCGATCCAAGCGGTTTTTGGATCAGGGCAATGGCGCCGTCCGGCAATGCTTCGAGCACACCGACAATCGCCGCGGGCGGCACGGCAAGATCAAAAACAACACCGTTTTGTCCAATGGCCTCTTTGACCGTGTTAAACGTCTGTGTGTCCGCAGCGGATGCGACTTTTTGCGCCTTGGCGCTATCAGGATCAAATATCCCGGCAACCGGGATACCCAATTCGCGATAGGCCGGAAGATGCGCATCGGTCACGATGGAACCGGCGCCAAAAATCACGACAGGCATCGGTGTTTTGGGCATTTCAATTGTCTGGCGTAAATCAGTCATGATGAAAGACCTCCTCCATCTCGGCCCACCATTCGCCTTCGTTGCGGCTTTCAAGTGGACGCTGTAGCGGTTCACAGAAAGACCACCAGCGCTGTGTTTCGGGATCAGCCGCCATTTTTGCCATGTCGGCATCAAAATCCGTGCCGACATACTCGAAATAGGCAAACAGCAGGTTTTCCGGTTCTTTCAGGAAAATTGAATAATTGCGGATATTGCATGCGGAAATCTTGGCAAGCACGCCGGGCCATGCATCGGCATGAAGCCGCTTGTATTGCGCGATGGCATCTTCACCAATGCCAATCAGTTGTCCGTGGCGGGTCATTGCTGCCCCTCCTTTATTTCGAATGCGCTGCCCGCAAGAGTTAGGGCAGCAAGTTTTTCGTGATCCCAGTCGATGCCTAGCCCCGGAGCAACCGGGGCAACTGCCATCCCACCTTTACGCGCCATCGGGGCCGCGATGTCTTCAAGCTGGGGAATGTATTCAAGCCACGGTGCATTGGGCACGGCACAGACAAGACTGACATGCAGTTCCATCAAAAAGTGCGGACAGACCGACATGTTATGCGCCTCGGCCATGTGTGCGACCTTAAGCCATGGCGTAATACCGCCAACACGGGCAACATCGACCTGTACGATCTCGCATGCATTCGCACTGACATAATCGGCAAACTGCCCCAAGCTATACAGGCTTTCGCCCACCGCGATGGGCACACGCGATTGCGCCTGTAAACGGGCATGCCCGGCAATATCATCAGACGGCAACGGTTCTTCGAACCATGCGATGTTAAGCTGTTCAAGCATCGGCACACGGCGCTTTGCCTCGGCCGCGGTCATCGACTGATTGGCATCGGTCATGATCTCGTACTCATCGCCAAGCGCACTGCGCACCGCTTCGAGCCGGGCGGCATCACCGGAAACAGTTGGTGTTCCAATTTTGACCTTTGATCCGCGAAAGCCGTCTGCCTTTGCGGCCTTGGCGTCTTCGACCAGTGCCTTGGGCGGCAAATGAAGCCAACCGCCTTCGGTCGTATACATCGGCACCGTACTTTTGGCCCCACCCGCCAGAACATGAAGCGGAAGATTGGTTTTGTGACCGCGCATGTCCCAAAGGGCTGTATCAATCGCCGCAAGCGCAAGCGACATGATCGGCCCAACCGCTGTCGCATGCGAACAGAACAACAGATCGCGCCAGACGGCTTCGATGTGGTCTGCATCCTGTCCCATCAGACGGGGCAGCAATGTTTTTTGCAACAGTGCCAGAACTGATGGCCCACCGTCCCCGATGGTGTAGCTGTACCCCATGCCCTGTGCGCCGTCCGCGTCATGGAGCACGACAAAGATCGTTTCTTGTGACTTGAACGACTGAATCGCATCAGTGCGCACGACCTTTGGTTCAAGGTCGACCAGAAATGCGTTTGCGCGTGTAATTCGTGCCATCAGATGACCTCAGCGTTTCAGTGCCGCGCCGGTTTCGGCGTCAAACAGGTGACATTTGTCGAGCATGATCTGGAACGTCATACGCTCGCCAGTTTGGACCGGACGCGGGTTGAACATTTTGGCCTGTACTTCTTTGCCCGCAAGCACCGAGAAAAGCAGTGTTTCCGTGCCCAGCGGCTCGGTGAGGTTAACTTCCATCTCGACCTCGGCCATATGTTCACCGTGCGGAAGCGCGTGGCCCACCGGCATGATGTTATCGGCCCGCACACCAAAGGTAACAGCCTGTCCTTCGGCCAGAGAATAGCCCGGCGGTATGGCTATAAGGGTACCATCGGAAAATCCGAGCTTCCCGTCTTTGACAACCGCATCCAAAAGGTTCATCGGTGGCGAGCCGATAAATGTTGCGACGAAGGTGTTTAACGGATTTTCAAACACCTCTAGCGGTGTTCCGACCTGTTCGATATGGCCGTCGCGCATGATGACAATACGGTCAGCAAGCGTCATGGCCTCGACCTGATCATGGGTGACGTAAATGATGGTCGATTTTAATTTTTGATGCAATTTTTTGATCTCGACCCGCATCTGGGTCCGCAATTTTGCGTCAAGGTTTGAAAGTGGCTCGTCAAACAGGAAGACTTCCGGGTGACGGACAATGGCACGTCCCATCGCCACACGTTGACGTTGCCCACCAGAAAGCGCACCGGGCTTCCGATCCAGAAGTGGCGTCAGCGACAGGATTTCTGCGGCCTTGTCGACCGCATCGTCGATTACCGGCTGCGCCTGTTTGGCAACCTTAAGCGAAAAGCCAAGGTTTTCACGCACTGTCATATGCGGATAGAGCGCGTAGTTCTGAAACACCATCGAGATGTTGCGTTCGCGCGGCGGAAGGTCATTAACCACCCGCCCGCCAATCTGTACCTCGCCGCCAGAAATCGCCTCAAGTCCGGCGACCATACGCAGTGTTGTCGACTTTCCACAGCCCGACGGCCCGACCAGGACGACAAATTCGCTGTCGGCGATTTCAAGGTTGATGGAATGAACGACTTCAAGAACGCCGTATTTCTTCACCACATTGCGAAGGGTGACATTCGCCATTTTCTTATCCTTTCACGCCGCCAAAGGTCAGGCCGGCTATGAGGTGTTTCTGCACGAGGAAAGTAAGGATCAGCGCGGGGATAATCATCAAAACCGCAAGCGCACACATCCCCCCCCAGTTAAGGGTAAATTCCGAAGTGAAATCTAAAAGTCCAACCGGCATCGTCTTTGACGTGGTCGAACGCGTCAGCTGGGACGCCAGCGCATATTCGTTCCATGACGTCAAAAAGGCGAAGATACCAGCAGAGGCAATGCCAGAGCGCGCGACGGGGAATTCCACCCGCCAGAAGGCTTGCCAACGAGTACAGCCATCGATCTCGGCGGCTTCGGCCAATTCCGGAGGAACCTGCCTGAAAAAGCCGTCAATAAGCCAGATCGTAAAGGGAACGTTCAGCGCGACATAAGCCATCACCATACCCAGATGTGTATCGATGATGCCAACCCGCGCAAAGATGATGAACAGCGGCAAGGACAGCGCCACACCGGGCACTGCACGCGTCACCATCAGGGCGACAAACACGCCGCCCTTGAACTTGAATTTATACCGGGCAAAGGCATAGCCCCCCGCCATCCCGATCAAAATCGCGATCACGGTCGAGGTCACCGAAATGATCAGCGAGTTGGTAAAATAGGTCAGGACAGGCACGCCCCCCTCGCCAATCCCGCCAAACATTGCGCGGTAATGGTCAAGGTTCAGCTCGTTGGGGATCCAGACAGGCGGCTTTGCCATGATCTCGACCGTTGGGCGGAAAGAATTCAACACGATCCACAGCCCCGGCACACACAGGACCATCATCGCGGAAAACAAACCAAAGAAATGCAATCCCTTAAGGGAATGACGGCGGATGCGGTGATTCATATTGGTCGCCATTTCTTACGCCCCCATCCCAAGTTCACGCCGGGACTGTGTCAGTTTCTTAAAGAAATACACGGTGAAGAAGATCGCGAGAAAGATCGAGATATAGCCCATCGCATTGGCATACCCCATGCGCGCATCGACGTAACCCGTCCGGCCAATCAGGGTCCACAAAAGCTCTGTTCGGCGCGCAGGCCCCCCATTTGTCATGATCTGAACGATGTCATAGGCGCGCGCCACATCAAGTGATCGGATCGCCATCGCGATGTATATGAACGGCATCAAAAACGGCAACGTCACATAACGAAATGATTGCAAAGATGTACAGCCGTCAACCTTGGCAGCTTCGAGCGGATCACGTGGAATGGCATAAAGCCCGGCAAGAATGAGAATCCCAAACACCGATGTTGCCGTCCAGACTTCCGCAAAGATGATCGAAAACATCGCAAGGTTGCCATCGACCAACCATGGGATGGCCTGATCGGTAATGCCCAGCGACTGAAGCGCATTGTTCACAAGACCGACATTGTCGTTAAAGATGAACTTGAACTGGAAACCGACCAAGATCGGTGAGAACATCATTGGGAACATCATCATCGTGCGCAAAAGGCGTTGGCCGCTGGTGACTTTCGACACCATAAGCGCAAGACCAAGGCCCAGCAGCATCTCAAGATTAAGGGCCACGGCCAGCAACAGAACGGTTCGCCCGAAAGCGGCCCAGAACTTCACATCGGTCACGGCTTTTTCGTAGTTAAACAATCCGACCCAGTTGAAAATACTGTCTGGCCGGGTCAGCCGATAGGACGTGAAACTCGAATAGAGCGAGAAAACGAGCGGGATCAGCACGACGGCCGATAGAATGATGATGGCTGGTAATAAAAGAACCAACCACGGAGGGAGCTTCAAGCGCTTCATGAGGATGTCCCGTAGAGCGGCACGGATGGCCCGTGCATTTCAGGCGGATGGAAGATTGAACCGGACGACACAGACAAAACCGTGCCGTCCGGTATTTCTGGCTTAGTAGACGCCTTCTTCCTGCATCAACTCGTCAACGGACTCTTGCGCATCGGCAAGTGCCTCATCAACGGTTTTGTCACCAAGAATGGCGGCCTGAAGTTCAGGATAGATGATGTTGGTGGTTTCGATCCAAAGCGGGGTTGGCGGCACCGCAAATGCAGTTGCAGCCGTTTCCTTGAACGCAGCCAGAACTTCGCTGCGATACGGATCGCCTTTTGCCTGTTCGGAAACGTAGTCCCAAACGGCGGTTCGTGACGGCAATGGACCGGCTGCACTTTCAAGTTTCTGACTGTCTTCGTTGGTCAAAAACTCAACAAGTGACGCCGCAGCTTCTTTGTTTTCACAATCTTCGGTCACAGAGAAACCATGGAACCCGGACCAACCGGTGCGCACACCGGCCGAACCCTTGGGTGCCGGGGCAACACCAACATTACCGGCAACTTTCGATGCCGACGGATCGTTAAAGAACCCGGCCCAGCCCGGCCAATCAAGGTTTAATCCGATTGTCCCGGATGCGAACCCGTTTCCAAGGTCATCCCAAAGATAGTTGGTCGTACCAGCAGGAACCGCACCGGCGTCATACAGATCAACAAACCACTGCAAGGCGCGCTTGCCTTCTTCGGAATTGAAAGCCGGCGAGAAGTCGTCGTTAAACAGCTTGCCACCTTCGGCAACGACCATTTCGTAATAACGACCAACGATGGCTTCGTCTTTACCAGCATACTGGGTGCCATAGAAGTTCGGCGGATCCGCAAAGAAGATCGCCTGATCTTTTACCTGTGCCCAGGTTTCCGGCACAGCAAGCGGATAGCCGTACTTGTCTTCGAATGCCACGGCCTTCTCGGCATCTTCATAAAGGTCTTTTTGGTAATAAAGTGCCGAAACATCAAACTGCGCACGCGGCAGCATGACCAGCTTGCCGTCAAAGGTGGCGGCTTTGATGTTGGCCTGCACAAACTCGGCAACCGTATCCTTGCTCACCAAGTCGCCCAGGTCGGTATAAAGTGCCGAATACTGGGACGCGAAGGATGAGTGGTTCGAGCCAACACACCAGTCGGTCGTGCCTGCTGCGATGTCGGACTTAAATTCCTTATCCAGTTCGAAGTGATTCTTCTTGGATATGATGTTCACTTTTGCGCCGGTCGCGGCTTCCCATTCAGGAATGCGGGCATAAAGTGCTTCATATTGCTGTCCACCGATCAGTTTGGCTTCGATGGTCACCCCATCAAATTCAGCCGCCTGACCGATGCTACTGACGCTGACAACTGCGGTTACCGCTGCCGCTGTGGCAAGTATGGCGCTCGACGCGCCCTTTAAAAACGTTCTCACTATTTCCTCCCTAAATGGAACGGTCTTCTCCAACTGGCTTTGGCTTCCGCTGCCGTTATTTTGTTAATTTCATATTCGGAAGCATCTTTTATATTTAAACTTGACTTCGATAGTGAGTCAAGTTGAACTCACCAAAGAAATCGCTTAGCCCGTGAAAAAACACAGGATATCCTGCATATCCCACGTAAAACCCCCAATAAGACCACGCAAAAAAGATCAGGACAAAGAGGAACCTTCATGTTTATCGACACCCATCTTCATCTGGTTTCCCGTCAACTCATCACATACCCCTGGTTGACAGATGTGCCCGCGCTCAACCGTGACTGGACCTATGATGAGTATGAAAGCACAGCCAAACGCATTGGCATTGCAGGTGTCTTGCACATGGAAGTTGATTGCGCGCCGGAATTTATCGAAACCGAAAATGCCTTGATCGCCGACCTGATGGCGCGACCGGGGAGTTTGATGCGCGGGGCCATTTCATCGGCCCGGCCCGAAGCAGAAGATTTTACCAGCTTCCTCGATCGCCTCGATCCGAAGGTGGTCAAAGGCATCCGCCGCGTATTACACGTCGTTCCTGATGAACTCTCACAAGACACCGGCTTTCGCGCGAACGTTGGACTGATCGGTAAAAAGGGCCTGCCCTTTGACATCTGTGTCAGCCAACGACAGCTCGACCTAGCCATTGATCTTGCCGACGCCTGCCCCAATACGGTCTTTGTGCTTGACCATTGCGGTGTTCCTGACATTGCCGAGGATGGGTACAAAGATTGGGAAAAATCAATCACACGCCTTGCTGAACGCCCGCATGTAAATGCAAAGATTTCGGGCATTTCGGCCTATGCCGCCCCCGACTGGACGCTTGAGACGCTACGCCCCTATGTCGAACATATTATTGAAAGCTTTGGCTGGGATCGTGTGGTCTGGGGATCAGACAGCCCGGTTTGCACGCTGAATTCGTCGCTGGACCAATGGATGGCCACAACACAGGTCTTGATTGCAGGCGCATCAGAAACCGAACGCTTGGCATTTGCCAACGGCAATGCCAAGCGGATCTGGAGCATTTTATGACTCTACTATTTCTTCCGAGCTACGGGTCACCGGCGAACCCGACATATTCGAATACATTGGATTATCTTTAATAACGTCCGTTTTGACACCTGAAATGCGGGCTCAGGACTCTCAACCACACCATTGCCGCTACACGTCTGATAAACGTGACGTCAATCGCGCAGTTAATCGCTCAGTTGTTCGAACAATCGTGCAACAGCTTCAGCACCCGGATCTATGTGCCCTTCAAGCTGTTCCGCATTGATATAGGATGCGCGTCCTGCCTTGGCCTTAACGATGGTTGAGGTATGCACCGCCCCTTTGCGCGCAGCACTGGCAGCATCGGCCATGCCATTTGTCTCTAGTGCGTCGAGTGCCGGTTTCAATGCATCGACCATGGTCCGATCCCCCAATTGCGCACCGCCGATCTGCTGCATGCGTTCAAGTCCATCTTTAAGGGCAGCAACCATGGCCCGGCCGCTTGATGCCGCGTCGCCTGCCGCTGTAAAGAAAATGGCGAGAAGAACGCCGGAAGACCCACCCATTGTCTGGCTAAGTTCCTGCCCGATCGCACGCAAAAGCTGGGTGTGGTCGGCCAGCGGAAGACGGTCGAGTGCACCGATCAAAGCACGCGCCGCCCCGGCCAGTGTAGACCCTGTATCACCATCGCCTGACTTGGCATCAAGCCCATTTAGGTCAACTTCGGCATCAATCAGGATCTGGCAGCATTTGGTCAGAAAGGCCGCCGTTTGTGCATGCTCGGACGGGATTGGCTGGATCGGTGTCAATCCATCGGGAAGTTCGATGATGCTGACCGGCTTAATTGGTGTACACCCCGGCCAAGCCGATGGCGCACATGGGGCCGATAGCCATGCATGGTCCTCCGCACTCAGCGGATAGACCGAGACCGAGAACCCGCGCATGTCGAGAGATGTCATCATCGCTGCAGGTCCAACAATCATCTTCAGGTTCTTGGCGATAGACGATTTGGTCAAATCGTTTGTCAGGATCGCCATCTCAAGCACAGATGTTCCACCAAGATTGTTGAGCAACACCACATGCGGTTTGTTTTCCATCACTGCGGCAAGCTTGGCCGTCACCGCCGCCATCGCCTGTTCTGCGTTGTGATAATCGATCTGCTGCGCACCTGCTTCACCATGGATGCCAAGCCCCAACTCGGCCTTACCCGCACCAATGCGGTTTTCCTTTGGTGATCCCGGCACCGTACAGGTGTCAAGCGACATGCCAATCGACTTTGTGCCGTCAATCACGCGTTCGGCCGTCGCCGTGATATCCTCAAGCGATGCACCGCTTTCGGCCATCGCCCCCGCGATTTTATGAACAAAAAGCGTACCCGCAAGACCCCGCGGCTGCGGCAGGCCGGGAAGCGCAATATCATCATCGACAATAACAATGCTGACCTTAAGTCCGAACGCACGCGCACGTTCGGCGGCCAGTCCGAAATTCAACCGGTCACCCGTATAGTTTTTGACAATCAGCAAGCATCCTGCTGGTCCCGTCACTGACAGAATCCCGGCAAGAACCGCGTCAACCGATGGTGATGCAAAGACATCGCCGCACACGGCCGCGGTTAACATCCCCGCCCCGACAAACCCGGCATGTGCCGGTTCGTGTCCCGATCCACCACCGGAAACAAGCGCCACTTTGGACTTGTCCCAATCGTTGCGAACCACAACACGGATGTGCGGATAGCCGTCAATCCTTGCCAGCTTGCCGCCAGAAGCTTTGATTACGCCGTCGATGGCCTCGGTAACGGTTGCGTCTTTGTTGTTTATGAATTGAGCCATGGTCTTCTCCGTCAGGCCACCCGAGCGCCATCGGCGCCAAAGTAGAATGGTTTATTGGGGCGGATCTTTACGATGTCGCCCGTTCTAAGCTCGGTATGTGCATCGGTAACAGTGATGATGTCATGCGACTTGAAGTTCAGATGCAGGCGCGTCTGATCGCCCAAATGCTCAACCCTTTGCACGAAACTATCCTCACCCTCACCTTGCATGATTTGTTCGGGACGCAGCCCAATTTGGTTGGCCCCCGCAGGTGCGCCCGCAAAAACGTCCGCCGGCAACACATTGATCCGCGGCAGCCCCAAACGACTGGCCGCATAGATGCTGACCGGGTCTTCATAAATTTCACGTGGCGAGCCAAACTGAACCAGACGTCCCTTGTCCAGAACCCCGACATGGGTTGCCATGGTCATGGCCTCGATCTGATCATGCGTGACGTACAGAAGCGTTGCTCCCGAGTCCGCCTGAATGGATTTTAACTCAACCCGAAGATCTGCTCGCAACTTGGCATCGAGCGAGCTTAGCGGCTCATCCATCAAATAGACTGACGGTCTGCGCACCAATGCGCGCCCGATGGAAACGCGCTGCATTTCGCCGCCCGAAAGCTCGGTCGCCTTGTTGTCGAGTTTATGAGAAATCTGCAAGATCTCTGCGATTTCTCCAACCTTTTGATCGATCACATCTTTTGGTGTTTTCAGGATCGGAGATTTCAATGGAAATTCCAGATTCTGGCGCACAGTCATATGTGGATACAGCGAGTATTGCTGAAAAACCATCGCGACGTTTCGCTGGGCCGGGGTTAAACCGGCCATGTCACGCCCATCAATACAAATCTGGCCACGATCAGGCTTATCAAGACCTGAAACCATCCGCAAAGTTGTGGTTTTACCAGCCCCTGTGGGTCCCAAAAGCACTACGAAGGAACCATCAGGGATCGTCATCGTGACATCGTCAAGTGCGACGTCCGACCCAAAGTTTTTGACAATACCTGCCAAAGTTACCTCAGCCATGGTTTAGCACCCCTTCATTTGCCTCTGAACGCAATGCGCCGCCGTGTGTGGCATCAAACAACGTGATCGTACGGGGATCAAACCGAAGTCCAATTGCCTGTCCGGTATTGATCACTTCGTGACTTGCAACTCTGGCCTTAAGAAGGCCATTGGGCGTATCAAAGGTAACGATCTGGGTCGTGCCAAGATATTCCGTCGCAATGACCCGGCCACGATAGGCGGCACTGTCATCAAGCGTCACATGCTCGGGACGGATACCAAAGGTCAGCTTGCCATTGGCACCTTCGATACTTTTGGGGACCGGCATGACCACATCGTTTAGCCGCACCTCAGTTCCGCCTGTGCCAATCATCCCGTCAAAATCAAGGAAATTCATCGGAGGAGACCCGATGAATTGGGCAACAAACTTGGTCGCAGGCCAATCATAGATATCTTGCGGAACACCAAACTGTTCGACCACACCATGGTTCATCACAACAATCTTGTCGCCCATCTGCATGGCTTCGAGTTGGTCATGGGTGACGTAAACAGTGGTCGCCCCCATTCTGTCATGTAAGGCACGCAGTTCTTCGGACATATGTTCGCGAAATTCGGCATCAAGGGCGCCAAGCGGTTCATCCATAAAGAACGCCTTCGGATCCCGTACAATTGCGCGACCAAGGGCAACACGCTGACGATCACCACCCGACAATCCGCCAACAGGCCGATCAAGGATATCGGTAATGCCAAGGATTTCAGCGACCTCTTCGACCTGCTTTTTCACCGCAGATGATTTCATCCCCTGACTTTTCAGCGGGTAACTGATGTTGCCACGGACATTCATGTGCGGATAAAGCGCAAACATCTGAAAAACAAACGCAATATCGCGCTGACTGGCTGGCTTCTGACCAACTTCCTCACCGTCGATATAGATCTGTCCACTGGTCGGCAGGTCAAGCCCGGCCATCATCCGAAGGGTCGTGGTCTTGCCACAACCCGACGGCCCCAGCAGCATAAAGAACTCGCCATCTTCAATGGTGAAACTTGACGACTGAACAGCGGTAAACGGCCCGAATTCCTTGCGCACGTTTTCAATTCTAATCTGTGCCATGGGTCACTCCGGGAAGTGGCTGACGACGATGAACATGACTGTTCCTGTCAGCGTGGTGATAAACGAATAGGTATAGAGCGTGATGGCAAAGGGTTGCATCAGCATGACGACACCCAAGGCAATAAGGGCGGATGCGACCATCTCCCATGGGCCACGGCGCAGCCGCAACAGTCCGTTGATAAAATCACTCATTTGCGTACTGCTCCAAATGTGATCCCGCGCAGCAAATGTTTACGCAGCAAGATGGTGAAGACCATAACCGGCACGAGGAAGATCGTCGCACCTGCCGCGACAGCGGGCCAATCCTTACCCCCGACCCCGATGATCGTTGGAATAAACGGGGGTGCGGTTTGTGCTGTGCCCGATGTCAGCAAAACGGCGAAGGCATATTCGTTCCACGCAAAGATCAGACAAAAGATCGCGGTCGATGCGATACCCGTTGCCGCCTGCGGCAGGACCACTTTGTAAAAGGCCTGGAACCGCGTGTAGCCATCAATCAGAGCAGCTTCTTCGTACTCGACCGGAATTTCATCGATGAAACCCTTAAGCAACCAGACCGACAGCGACAGGTTAACTGCGGTATACAGCAGGATCATCCCCAGATGCGTATCGTTAAGTCCAAGATTGCGAAACATCAGAAAGATCGGAATGGCCACCGCAATGGGCGGCATCATCCGGGTCGACAGGATGAAGAACAGCAAATCATCCTTAAGCGGCACCCGAAAACGGCTAAAGGCATATGCCGCTGCCGTGCCCAGCACCATACAAAGTGCGGTCGACCCAAAACCGATGATGATCGAGTTCAGGAAACGCTCGCCATAGCGTGACGGGCCGCTGATGATGGTCCCCTGATCACGTGCGATTTGCTCATACCAGGTTTGCGGCTCCCCCTTGGCTTCAAGCATGTCGTCCGTTGCGCGGGTACGATCGGTGAAAAGATTGACGTATCCTTCAAGCGACGGATCAAAAATAACTTTCGGCGGATAAGAAATGGAATCGGCCGGGGATTTGAACCCGGTTGCGATGATCCAGAGCAGCGGTGCAATGGTAATTAACGCATAGCCAACAACAAGGACCCCGGCGAACCACTTGATCCCCTTTTTTGGTTCTGTAATCGAAAAACTCATCTTTCTTTTACCTTGTTCAGGGCTTTGACGTAGATTGATGCAAGGCCAAAGACGGTGACAAAAAGGATGACGGCATAGGCCGACGAATATCCGGTTCGCCACTTCTCGAACGCTTCACGTTTCAAGTCGATTGACGTGAGTGTTGTCGTGTTTCCCGGCCCCCCACCGGTCAGTTGAACGACAAGATCAAACATCTTGAAGTTCTCAATCCCGCGGAACAAAACGGCCAACATCAGGAACGGTAAGACCATGGGAATGGTGATCGTCCAAAACTGCCGCCACTTGGACGCACGATCACACTCTGCGGCCTCATAGATACTGTTTGGAATGGATCGCAGCCCGGCCAGACAGATCAACATTACAAACGGCGTCCACATCCAGGTGTCGGCAATGATAATCGCCCAAGGTGCCAGATTCACATCGCCGATCATCGAAAAGCTCGCCGGATCCACCCCGGTAAAGAAGGCAATCACGTAATTAAACAGGCCAATTTGCGGCTGATAGAGAAAGGTCCAGAAATTGCCGACAACAGCGGGCGACAACATCATTGGGAAGACGATAATCGTCGTCCAAAGATCATTCCCACGGAATTTCTTGTTAATCAGGAACGCGAGGAAAAACCCGATCAGAACCTGCAAAACGATGGTCCAGATCAGGAAATGCGCTGTTGCCTGCATCGTGTTCCAGATATCGGAGTCTGACAGAATGCGTTCGTAATTACGCAAACCAACCCACTCAACATCCCGGTTAGGACGGTTTACCCGGCTGTTTGTAAAGCTCAGCCAGATGGTCCAGATCAATGGGAAAATGTTAATCGCCAGCAACAGGAAGATCGTTGGTGCCACGAAAATCCACGCAATACTTCGGTCAGACAGACCCCGAATGCGTCGGGCTACGGTTTCCGGCGTAGCCGCGGCGATCTTTTCGATCGGAATATTCTTCATTATTGACGCCCTTAGCCGTGCAGCAGATGCCACGCGGTCTTCACTCGGTCGGAAGGTTGACCCCGACCATCCATTACAGCATGGACGGGGTCGGTTCAGAGCCAGTCATTTCTGACAGTGATAAAGGCTTAGAGTTTGCCTTCATCTTCAAAGACCTCGGTCCAATCTTCCACCAGACCGTCAAGCGCTTCCTGTGCGCTACCCTGACCCGCAACCACATAATTGTGGATGCGTTCTTGCATCGACAAAAGCAGATCGGCATAGGCCGGTTCAGCCCAAAAATCCTTCACGATGGCCATGCTATCAAGGAAGGTCTGTGCGTAGGGCTGGCTATCGGCAAAGCCCGGATCCTCGACCACCGCACGCAGTGCGGAATACCCGCCAAGTTCCCACCAGCGTGCCTGAATTTCAGGCTGTGCGAACCATTTGATATATTCCAGTGCGGCTTCCTGCTTTTCAGAATACGCAACAACCGAAATTCCCTGTCCGCCAAGCTGGGCAAACTGCCCGGCGGGACCGGCTGGGTTCGGGAAGTACCCCGACTTACCGCCGCCCACGTTCGGGTCGGCTTCAACGCCCGGCCAGATGAAGGCAAAGTTCATCTGAAGCGCAACCTGCCCGGATTTATAGGCATCAATATTTTCGCTCATGTACCAGTTTGATGATCCCGGAGGCGTCGCGATATCATAGAGCTCCTTGTAAAACTCCAGACCTTCTGCGGCACCTTTGGAATTTACAAAACCGTCAAGATCATAGGGCTTGTCAGGGTTTTCATATTGGAAACCATAGTTATAGAGCGCGTTCGTCACTCCCATGGTGATGCCTTCAGACCCGCGCTCGGTATAGATCGCAGCCCCGTAGACGGTCGTGCCATCAATGTCGCGTCCCTGGAAGAATTGCGCGATATCCTTTAGTTCCTCAAGCGTTGCCGGCTCGCCGAGTTCGCGACCATACTTTGCCTTGAAAGCTTCGCGAATTTCCGGGCGCTCAAACCAATCCTTACGATACGTCCAACCGACCACATCGCCAAAGGCCGGAAGCGCGTAGTAATTTGGTGTATTCTTTGGCCATTCAGCGTAACCGGTCACAGTTGCCGGAATAAAATCGCCCATGTCGATGCCATTGGCATCGAAAAAGTCATTCAACTTCACATAGTGACCGTTCTCGGCACCGCCGCCAATCCACTGGCTGTCGCCAATCATAAGGTCACATAACTGACCGGCGGAGTTTAGCTCATTGAGCATGCGATCAGCAAAGGACGTCCATGGGACGAACTCAAAGCTCATGCTATGACCGCTTTTGGTTTCGAAGTCTTTGGAAAGTTCGACCAAGGCATTCGCTGGGTCCCATGCCGCCCAGCATAGTGTTAAATCTTCTGCGGCTGCCGCATTCGGAAGCGAACCGGCAACGATTGCCGAGGCCACTACCGTCATCAAATGTTTCGATTTCATTTTATTTTTCCTCCCTTTGGAACGTCGCGGCTTCCCAGCCACAGAAGCACTTCTACCACAAGTTTTTGAGGTACGCACCTCAAAAAGAGTATTTTCTGAGTTACGCACCTCAAATTTCTTGCAGTCACGCGCCAAATAGTTGAAAGTAAGCCAAGAAAACCCAAGCGATTTAGGCCTGAAAAACCAATGAGACCGACCACCAAAGACCTTGCCAAGGCGGCTGGCGTCAGCCTTGCAACGATAGATCGGGTACTCAACGGACGTTCCGGCGTACGACAGAAAACAGTCGATGCCGTCAACGAGGCGATTGAACGCACTGGCTTTCAAAGAAATCAGGTCGCCGCCACCCTGGCCCGCCAAAAAGGATATCGTTTCGGCTTTGTCCTACCCCGAACGGGCGATGAATTTCTGGATGTGATTATCAAGCACATATCGGAATTTGATCAGGCCAGCCGGGCGGAAATGATCGCGACCAAGGTTGTCCGTATTGATGACCATGATCCGCATCGCGCAGCCAAAACCCTGTCGCGATTATCAGCAGATGATTATGATGGCATCGCCATTATGGCCCCGGAAACCCCGCAGATTCGCGATGCGCTTTATCGCATGAGGGAACGGGGCATACAGACCGTGGCCTTCATATCCAACCAGCAAGAAGAAGGCAGTCAGCCGTTTGTTGGCATAGATAACATTGCCGCAGGTGCAACCGCCGGGCGCCTGATGGCGCGGTTCCTTGGCCATACCACGGGTTCAATTCTGGTTCTTGCGGAAACCATGCATTCACGCGACAGCCTTGAGCGACGCCTTGGTTTTGATAAGGTGATGAGCCGCGAATATCCGCAATTTGATGCCCTGCCGACGCTTGAAACACACGGGACAGCAGAAAGAACCCGACTTGTTTTGGCAAACGCCTTTGCAGCCCATCAGGATATTGTCGGGCTGTATATCATGGGTTCCGAAGCACGCGTTGCGATCGACCTTGCACAAAATCTCTGCGGTGAAGAAAAAATCATCACCATCGCCCATGAACGCACACCATCAACAGAACACGCGCTTCGGGCAAAGACCCTTGATGCCTTGATCAATCAGGACCCGGGACACATCATCCGCAGTGCGGTGCGAACACTCAGAGCCCAATGCGAAAACCGCGAGACACTGGCGTCCCAAGAACGCATCCGAATAGAAATCCTCATCGCGGAAAATCTGTGAGGCCATTGCAGCACCAAACACGGTAATGCTCTGACGAAGCTGGTATAGCAGAGACTCTGCGCGATCCGGGCTCAGCTAACCAGGATATCCTGCTGATCGCACATGGCTCGAGAATGCGAACAATTGACAAACCTAAACCCAGTTATAGTTTCTGGGGTCGTATTGACTGATGTGAAAATGATATAAAGTCAACGTTGATCGCTTATCGAGGACTTCGAGATGGAAATAAAATGGCTTGAAGATTTTGTTTCGCTCGCCAGAACCCACAATTTTTCGCGTTCATCCGAAGAGCGCAACGTGACACAACCCGCCTTTAGTCGACGTATCCGTGCACTTGAAAACTGGATCGGAACAGACCTGATTGACCGGCGGACCTATCCGATAAAACTGACGGAAGAAGGGCGGCTTTTTCGTGATACAGCCGAAACTGTGTTGCATGATATCTATCGTGACCGCGCGCAGTTTCATCAGTTACAACACGCCGCCCGACCTGATATCCGCATTGCTGCGGCCAGCACACTGAGCATAAGCTTCATTCCCGGCTGGCTTAAAAAGGTGCAACAGTCCATCGGGCCGTTTACCAGCCATATCATGACTGAAAACTTCCACGATATGGTTCGACATCTTGCGGATGGCGATATCGATTTTGTCCTGCAATATTGCAGCCCGAATATTCCGGTGCTGTTTGACACAACCCAATTTCGCGCCTTGACGCTCGCGCGCGAAAAAATGATTCTGGTTGCCCCATGCGATACAGCTGGAAACCCTGTTGTCCATCCGGACCAAGGCGACACAATCCCATACGTCGGCTATTCCAAGAACGGTTATTTTGCCGAAATTGAGTCTCTGATTTTCAGCGAAAACCCGGGTGCGGCAAAGAAACTAAAACGTATCAGCGAAAGCCCTACATCAGAATTTGTAAAACGCATGGCCATTGAATTTGATGCACTGACACTGGTGCCTGAAAGCTGTGCGAAAACCGAACTGGCCCGTAACGAGTTAGTCCAAATCGATATTCCAAGATGGAGCCATGAGCTCGATATTCAGATTTATCGCAAAGCCGACACCAAACGGTTGATCACACGCAAGCTATGGGACGCCCTGACCGATGTGCTCCCATGACGTTCACATTCGATCGGGGACGCTTCATTTAACCTTTATACCTGTTATGCCGATTCTTCATCGCCATAGATGAACGTTTCAAAACGGCCTTCTTGGGTTACAACACCGCGATACATACCTTCACTATTCATCGGCATAACGACATTGCCCTTGGCATCGACCGCGACAAGGCCGCCTGATCCATCGTTTTTGGCCAAGTCTTCCATCACAACGTGATGCGCTGCTGTGGCAAGGCTTTCGCCAGCGTGGCGCATGCGCGCAGAAATTTCATGCGCAGCACAATAGCGAATGAAAACTTCGCCATGCCCGGTGGCCGATACCGCACATGTCTGATTATCGGCAAAAGTACCCGCGCCAATCACCGGTGAATCCCCGATCCGGCCCGGTGCCTTGGCGGTCATTCCCCCGGTTGAGGTCGCAGCGGCAAGCTTGCCCTGTGCATCGCATGCAACCGCCCCCACCGTGCCATGACGCCGGGCGGGATCATCGCTTTCTTTGCCTTCGGCGCGCAGCTTCAATGTTTCCTGCAAGGCCTTCCATCGGGCGTCTGTGTGAAAATAGTCGTCGTCTTCAAACGCTAAACCAGCCTCACGAGCCATCTTCATCGCTGCATCCGCGCTAAAGAAGACATGGTCCGATTGATCCATAATCATGCGCGAAACTTTGACAGGGTTGCGCGGCCCCTGAATGCCCGCAACCGCACCAACATTGCGGTTGGTTCCTTCCATCACGGCGGCATCCATTTCATGTTTGCCATCCGATGTGAAAACGGCACCACGTCCGGCGTTAAACAAAGGGTTGTCTTCCAACGCACAGACCGCCTCAACGACGGCATCGACCGCATCACCGCCTTTCTCCAACACCGCATATCCGGCCTTCAATGCCGTCTCGATAGCCACGTGATAGGCCGCCTCTTTTTCTGCGGTCATTTGGCTGCGCAGAATGGTTCCAGCCCCTCCATGAACGGCCAGCGAGAACCGATTAGTCATCATAATGCTCCTGCGATAATACGGATAAAATTGGATGTTTATGCGGTTCAAATATTATCTTCGCGGTATCGCATGGCAACGGGCTGATTTGCACGAGCCAACTGTGTCATACGCCGGCGGCATAACCCGCATCGCGTCCTAAAAGCCTTTATTGCCGGGAACCAAATGCTTTTGTGAAAACAACCAAATCGACAAGGCTTTTGTGCGATCAACCCCTTATCACAAACTATGCAAAATCAGCATAGATGTTGCCAAATCAGCTTTGGCAGAACGCAAAGCCCATCAGTAACGTCCCTGTAACAAGTAAAAAGAGCCACGCGGCAACCATGTCCGCGACCGATCCAGGGAATTTTGAATGCCAGAACAAACGCGCCCGTCACTTCTTTCTGTACGCAACCTGACTGTCGCCTTTGGTAAGGACAATGTATCGGACCCCGTCGTCAAAGGTCTCGACCTTGATGTTCACAAGGGTGAAACCGTTGCAATTGTCGGTGAGTCCGGCTCAGGAAAATCTGTCACCGCACTTTCGATGATGCGCCTGATCGAATTTGGCAACGGCAACATTACTGATGGCACCATCAACCTTGTCAGACGCGACGGCAAAACGTCCGATATCTGCAAGCTTGACGATGAAAGTGCCCGGACCCTGCGCGGCGACGAAATTTCGATGATTTTTCAGGAACCGATGACCTCGCTTAATCCGGTTTTCACAATCGGCGAGCAATTGATCGAAGCCGTCGCAACCCATCAGAAGAAAAGCAGAAAAGAGTCCGCGGCGATCGCGATTGAGATGCTGGAAAAAGTCCGCATCCCCGATGCGCGCAATCTGATGAAACGCTACCCGCATCACCTGTCGGGCGGTATGCGCCAACGTGTGATGATCGCAATGGCGCTATCGTGTCGTCCGCAATTGCTGATCGCTGATGAACCAACCACTGCACTTGATGTCACCATTCAGGCCCAAATCCTGCGCCTGATTCACGACCTTCAGGTCGAAAATGGCATGTCGGTGCTGTTCATCACCCACGATATGGGCGTTGTTTCGGAAATTGCTGATCGCGTGATCGTTATGTTCCGCGGTGAAAAGGTCGAAGAAGGTCCGGTAAAGGACATCTTTGCCAACCCGCAGCATCCCTATACCAAGGCTCTTTTACAGGCTGTGCCGCGACTGGGTTCGATGGAGGGAACAGACCTTCCAAACCGCTTTGCCATTCCGGGCGAACAGCCGCGTGCGGACGCCGCACCAGTAGCAAAAATCGATTATACCAAGCCCCCCCTTTTGTCGGTGCGCGAACTGACAACACATTTCGACATCAAGGAAGGTCTGCTGAGCAAGACCACCAAACGTGTCCATGCGGTTGAGGGCATCGATATCGATATCTGGCCGGGCGAAACGCTTGGGCTGGTTGGAGAATCCGGGTGTGGAAAATCAACAACCGGGCGCTCGATTCTCAAACTGGTGCAATCGCAATCGTCGCGACTGCTTTTTGACGGTCAGGACATGTCATCCATGTCCAACACCGATCTGCAAAGACTGCGACGCCAGATTCAGTTTGTCTTTCAAGACCCCTACGCATCCCTGAACCCGCGTCTTACCGTTGGCTATTCGATCTGTGAGCCGATGTTGATCCACCGTATTGAAACGCCCAAAAGCGCTATGGATAAAGCCGTCTGGCTTCTTGAGCAGGTCGGTTTGTCCGCAGAACACGCCAAGCGTTATCCACATGCGTTCTCGGGCGGACAGCGGCAACGCATTGCGATTGCGCGTGCTCTTGGCACCGATCCAAAACTGATCATCGCCGACGAAGCCGTTTCGGCCCTTGATGTATCGGTACAGGCGCAGGTCATTAATCTGATGATGGACTTGCAAGAAAAATTCGGTTTGGCCTGGTTGTTCATCTCGCACGATATGGCTGTTGTTGAACGTGTCAGTCATCGCATTGCGGTGATGTATTTGGGCCAGATCGTTGAAACCGGGACACGTCGCAATGTGTTTGAAAACCCCGGCCATGCTTACACGCAACGCCTGATGGATGCGGCCCCAATTCCCGATCCATCCTTGCGCATTGAACAGCGCCCACTGATTACCGGCGAAGTTCCAAGCCCCGTTCGGGCCATCAACAATCCCCCAACCCGGCTTCCTTTGCGTGAAATTTCACCGGATCATTTCATTACCGCGGAATAAACGTCCAATTCCCTAACCCAAGATGGTCAAAAAACAACAACGACCACCCAAGTCAGTAACGAGGCATTAAATATGAAACTATTGAAAACCGCCCTTTTCAGCGCCACCATTATGGCAAGCTCCTTTGGCGCTTATCAGGCACAAGCGGCAGAAATGTCGATTGCGCTTAACCAGATTATTCAGGGCCTGAACCCGCAAGATTCCAACTATAACGTCGATTACGCCGTCGCGAACGGCTTCTATGAACGCCTGATCGCATTTGACGGCGACATGAAACTGAAGCCGCAGCTTGCAACAAGCTGGGAAGGCAATGACGACGCGACGGCCTTTACCCTGCACCTGCGCGAAGGCGTTAAATTCCAGGATGGCACTGACTTCAATGCCGCTGCTGTGAAGTTCAACATTGACCGTCTTGCTGATCCAAGCCTGAACCTGAAAAAGCACAGCCTGTTCAAGCTGGTTGAGTCAGTTGAAACCCCGGATGAACACACCGTTGTTATCAAGCTGAGCAAACCATTTGGTGCCATGATCAATACGCTGGCCCATCCGTCCGTCGTGATGGAAAGCCCGGCCGCGATTGAAAAATACGGCAAAGACATTGCCAAACATCCCGTCGGCACAGGTCCGTTCAAGTTTGAAGAATGGGTCCCGGGTGAGAAACTGGTTGTCGTGAAAAACGAAAACTACTGGGATTCCGAATGGCCGAAACTCGATAAAGTAACCTTCTTCCCGGTTGCTGAAAACGGAACCCGCGTTTCCATGCTGATGTCCGATGAAGTTCAGTTTGTGCCGATCTTGCCTGCTGAATTGATGAAGCGTGTTGATGGCTCTGACGACTACGAAGTTCTCGAAAAACCGGGCATTTCGGTTTGGGTCATGGCGATGAACATGATGCGTGAACAGTTCAAAGATGCCCGCGTCCGCGAAGCATTCAACTTGGCTGTTGACCAAAAAGCCTTCACGCAGGTCGTTTATGGCGGTCATGCCATTGTTCCTGATGCCCCGCTGGCACCCGCAACCCAGTTCCACGAAACACAGTCCCCGGCACTTTCAACCGATATTGCCAAGGCCAAAGAACTGATGAAAGAAGCCGGATACGAAGACGGCTTTGAAGTTAACCTTTGGGCGCGGAATGACTCGACCGAAGTGCGCATGCTTCAGTTCCTTAAACAGCAGCTTTCCCAGATCAATGTCGACGTGAAAATCGTTCCGCTTGAAGGTGCAACCCGCGCAGAAAAACTGTTCGGTGCCAGCCTGACCCCGGAAACAGCCGAATTTGACATGGTTATCGGTGGCTGGTCACCGTCCACCGGGGATGCCGATTGGCACCTGCGTCCGGTCTACTCGACCGAAGGCTGGATCCCAAACATGTATAACGAGGCGTTCTATTCCAACCCAGATGTTGATAAGGCCATCCAGGATGCCTTGGAAACCGCTGATCCGGAAAAACGTGCTGCTGCTTATGCAACCGCCCAAAAACAAATCTGGAAAGACAAACCAGTTGTTTGGCTTGCGGTCAACAATGCATTGGCTGGTCGTAAAAAAGGTATCACCGGTGCATTCCCGATGCCCGATGGCACCATGCAATATGCCCACGCAGCTTACGAAGAATAAGCCCGCCTGAAACAAATGACCCGGTATCGCCCATGCGGTACCGGGTCGCTGATACCAAGAGCATCAAATGGTTCAATATTTTCTGCGACGGCTTTTTGCCCTTATTCCTGTTCTTTTTCTAATTTCGATATTTGTTTTTCTGTTCGTGCACGCTTTGCCGGGCGATCCCGCGCGTGTGCTTGCCGGTGACAATGCGACCCTCGAAGAGGTTGAAATCGTTCGCCGGGCCTTGAACCTGGATGCACCATTACATCAACAGTATCTTGATTTTATGGGAAATATCCTCCACGGCAACCTTGGGGTTTCCCTACGTACTGGTGAACAAGTCAGCACCATGATCGGCCGGGCCTTTATGCCGACTGTTTGGCTTGCGCTCTGTTCGCTGGGTTGGTCTGTGCTGTTTGGCCTTATCTCCGGGGTTATTTCCGCAGTTAAACGCGGCAGTGTCGGCGACCATGTCGGCATGTTCGCAGCTGTGTCGGGCATTTCCATGCCGCCATTTTGGCTGGGCTTGCTCTTGATGCAGTTTTTCTCGGTTCAATTGGGTTGGTTTGGCACCAGCGGCTTTGACAGCCCGTCCGACCTTATCCTGCCTTCCATCACGCTTGGCGCCGGGGTGGCCGCGATCATGGCGCGCTTTACCCGCTCTGCCGTTATCGAGGTGATCCGCGAAGATTATATCCGTACCGCCCGTGCGAAGGGGCTGACGGAAAAAATCGTGATTTGGAAACATGCGCTGCGCAATGCGCTGATCCCGGTTGTCACCATGGCCGGTCTGCAGTTTGGCTTCTTGCTCGGTGGTTCAATCGTGATTGAACGGGTGTTTCGCTGGCCGGGGATGGGATCGCTTTTGCTTGATGCCATCAGCTTCCGCGACTACGCCGTGGTGCAGGCTGAAATCATGATCTTCTCGCTTGAATTTTTGCTGATCAATCTTCTGGTCGATGTGCTCTATGCGCTCATCAACCCGAAAATCCGCTATAGCTAGGATACCGTCATGACGCAACAAACTGACATTGTCATTGATGCTGCCCCGGCAACAGGCGAGGCCGCAGCAAGCCCACTTAAGGAATTCTGGGAACGTTTTTCAAAACGGAAAGTCGCGGTTGCCGCGGGCATTTTCCTTCTTCTGATGTATGTCGTTGCATTTCTTGCGCCGGTTATTTTGCCCTTTGGCGCAGATAGCTTCGACTATATGAACACGCTTCAAACACCAACCGCCTTACATTGGGCAGGCACCGACGAATTTGGTCGCGACATTTTTGCGCGCCTGATGAATGGGGCCAAACTGTCGATGTTTATCGGCTTTACCTCCGTCTCGGTCGGTGCAGTGATCGGTATTCTGGCGGGTCTTTTTGCCGGTTATTACGGCGGCTGGCTTGATGCCTGTGTGATGCGTATTTCTGACGTCTTGTTTGCCTTTCCGGGCATCTTGCTTGCCATCGGGATTGTCGCAATCCTCGGCCCTGGCTTAACCAACGTCACTATCGCGGTCGCCATTTTCAGTGTACCGGCCTTTGCCCGCATTGTGCGATCGGGCACACTCGCGCACAAAGAAAGCACCTATGTCGAAGCCGCCCGTGCGGCGGGCGCATCGAACATGATCATTATGTTCCGCCATATTCTGCCGGGGGTTTTGGGCGCTGTGATTGTCTATTTCACCATGCGAATTGGCACATCTATCCTGACCGCCACCAGTCTGTCTTTCCTTGGCTTGGGTGTGGAACCATCAACGGCGGAATGGGGTGCGATGCTTTCGACCGGACGCGATTATATGATGGCGGGTGAATGGCACCTTACCCTGTTTCCGGGAATTGCCATTTTCATTACCGTCTTATCATTCAATATTCTGGGCGATGGGCTGCATGATGCGCTCGACCCAAAACTTGACAGGGAATAAGCTGCCTTTGGGTGCTTGATACCAATGACCAAACAATTTCGAGATACCTTTTCCCCTTCGGACTGGTGGGTGCATCCCACCGGCCCAAAGAACCTGATCTCCGACGTTCCCGGCGTTACCGTCGGCCATTACACCCATAACACTGGCGACACAGCGCGCACTGGAGTGACATCCATTTTGCCCCATGACGGCAATTTGTTTGACCGTCCGGTACATGCCGCGTCCGCCGTGCTAAACGGCTTTGGCAAAAGTGCGGGGCTTGTGCAACTTGATGAATTGGGCGAAATCGAAACGCCCATCATTCTGACCAATACTTTTGGCGTCAGTGACTGCGCCAAAGCTTTGACCAAACGCGCCATCCGGCTCAATCGGGAAATTGGTCGTAAAATGCCAACCGTCAATCCTTTGGTTCTCGAATGCAATGACGGTGTGGTCAATGACATTCAGGCATTCCATGTCACCGAAGACATGGTTGATTTGGCAATTGATCGGGCAAGTGGCGACTTTGACCAAGGCACGGTTGGGGCTGGCACAGGCATGAAAACCTTTGGCTTTGCCGGTGGAATCGGATCTGCATCGCGCAGGGTCAAAACACCAGACAAAATCAGCTATCATCTTGGCGCACTGGTGCTATCGAATTTTGGGCAAAAGTCCGAATTGCGGGTTATGGGCAAAAAGCTATCGGCTTTTAATCCGCAAAGCCCGGATGCCAAAGACAAGGGGTCGATCATTATTGTTCTGGCGACAGACGCCCCGCTTGATTCGCGCCAACTGGGTCGGATCTGCAAGCGAAGCGGTGCTGCACTGGGACGATTGGGCAGTTTCTGGGGCCATCAAAGCGGCGATATCGCCGTTGCCTTCTCCACTGCCAACAGTCATTCCAGGTCTGGCAAGGCGCACTATGATGCCACGCACCTTTCAGAAATATGTATGAACGATTTCTTCCATGCGGCAGTCGAAGCCATCGAAGAAGCAGTGCTCAATGCCCTGTGGTTTGGCCGCGCCAGCCTTGGCTATAGTGGCAAGACCCTGCCGGAGTTTTCAGCATTTTTCGATCAGAAACCTGCATCCTGAAAATCGGTACTAAATCATGAAAAGGGCCGCCGTTCTTTTGAAACGGTGGCCCTTTTTCAATCATCATACCATTGCCAAATAACGCAGCAAAGCCTCAGGTTATTGCATGCCCGCAATCATAAGCGACAATGCAGAAATTGTGCTGATTGCATCGGCATGACCATCGACATGGAAGCTTACAGTATGGGCGTCCGGGCGTTTCATCATCGGCAACAGCGCGGCCGCGTCAGCATAAAGCGATTTGTGAAACCGTACCGCAATATCCAGCGGGCCCGTGCAAGGTGCTTCGACCTTTGCCGATTTGGCATTTTTGACGGCCTTGGCAACTTCAACGCGGATTAATTCGCGCGATTTCGCGGGCGACATGCTGTTGGCCGCATGTGCGCCCAAGGCCTCCTTAACGACGATCCTGTGCGCGGACGGGAATTGCTCGGATATTTCGCGCGCCAGACAATCATCGCCACTGACCGCAAGCAACGGCACACCAATTTCGGCGGCGTATCCGCCAAACAGGGTCGGCTCACCCGCACGCACGCCATTTATATTGATGGAATCAAATGCCAGACCGCTCACGGTGTGTGCAAGAACGCCAGAATTTGACGCCGCCGCGTGATAGCCAATCAAAACCACGCCATCATGGTTCTCATCAATACCCTGGATCATCGACAAAGGCCGGGGTTTACCCGAAACAAGTCGCGCGCGTTCATCAAGATCTTCGGCAATGATGTTGCGCATCGGCCCGTGCGAGTCCGCAACGATGACATCCGTTGCTCCCCCTTCAAACGCACCCGCAATCGCAGCATTGGCTTCCTGCGTCATCAGACGTCGCGCCACTTCATATTCCGGGTTTCCCCGGCGCCCTTGAATCGTCTCGTTTACGCCTGCCACGCCCTCAATATCGACCGATATCATTATCCGCATTTTTGTCTCCGAAATCGTCATTCAAATTTACAGTAAAATCTAGGACGTAACAAAGACCGACAACCAATGCCGATATGACATGATCTATGCGGCAAACAACGTCATGACAGAAAGACGATCTATCGCTTCTTGAATTAATTAAAATAAAGTTTGCGTATTCACATATTCCAGCCGACGAAGGCGATAATAGTGACCCAATAATTTCAGCTCTGGAAGCTTGAGGAAAGTGTGATGGGTGCTCCCTAGGAGTATCAAACTCCCTCTCACTAAGTGAAACCGATTTTGAATCGAAAGAAAGTTCAATGAGATCAATAAGATTCTAAAAATTTTCATTTCTCCGTCCGCCTCACCCTTTAAGCCAGAACAATCTACGGAGTAGGTTTAAGCGTTTCAGAAGATAACATTTTCAGAACCCAGCTCAACGTCATCATGCTACTACGCACCAAGCGCTATTCAACCCTGGTGCCTTCCTCCACCCACAAAAAGAAAACCGCCTCGATGTCCAGCATAGGATCATCGAAAAGGCGCACCCAGTTTGATTTGCTCCTCGACTAATCCGCACCTCCACTCGTCATGGTAAAGCTCGAAGTTGATTACGGTATTGACATCACTTACCCGTATGATTATACGCTTAATCAAGATAATTAAGCGTATAATCAAATCCAGTTTGGAGAATAACGGTGAGTACAAGCCACAGTCGCATCAAACGTGTTACCCAAAGCGACGTGGCTGCAATGGCGGGTGTATCAACCGCCGTTGTGTCCGCCGTAACTTCCTCAAGGCCTGGGAAAACCATTCGCGTTGGCAAGGATGCAGAAAAACGTGTTCGTGCCGCAATGGAAACTTTGGGGTATGCCCCGAACGTTGTTGCGCAGTCACTCGCTGGCGGGAAACGGAACATCATCGGTGTTTTCACCTATGAGGCGATTTTCCCATCCGACAGCGAAAACTTTTTCTATCCGTTCCTACTAGGAATTGAACGCGGTGCCATGACGCTTGGTCAGGATTTGCTGCTTTTCACGTCAAGCTCTCTTGAACAGGGCCCGCGCAGCATCTTTCCCAATGGTGCAAACCGGATGGGGGTTGCCGATGGTGCGATCCTGCTGGGTGAAGAACCCGACAAAAGAGAACTAAAACAGCTGTACGATACCGGTTTTCCATTCGTCACGATTGGCCGGCGTGATCCCGAAGACGCAGACGTAAATTGGGTGGCCGCCGATTATGTAACGGCTGTTGCCGACGTCGTTGAACGCTGCACGGAACTTGGGCATCGCAAACTGAAGTTTGTCGGCGCCAGAAACGTCCGCGAACAGAATATCGACCGTGAAACCGGTTTCCTGCAGCAGCAAGGAAGCGGCCTGGAACTGTCAGTCGAACGCCTTGCCGCGGAAGAAATTGACGCAAACTGGCTTGCGCGATGCCTTGAAGATGGCAATACCGTCGTTTTAACCGAAACGTTCAGGCACGCCGTTGCTCTGGAACGTCAGGTCCTCGCCCAGCATGGCACTGTGCCTGACACCATTTCCATCGTCGCCCTTGCGGCTCCGCTGAACAGGTCCGCCGATGTCGAACGCTGGACACGCATCTCTGTCCCACGTGAAGAAATGGGCGAACTTGCAGTACGCAATCTGATTTCGCAAATCAGCAGCCCGGATAACGCCGCCATCAAAGCCACGCTTCCGTGTGGTCTCGTCCCAGGCAGTACGCTTAAAAACAACTAATTCCAATGATAATCGGGAGGAAATAGGATATGTCTGACTTGATGATTAAGCGCTTAATTTGCTCAGCGGCGATGTGTGGATCGCTGTTTGCGGCAACGACAGCCAGCGCACAGGAATTGCGTTTCACGGTATGGACCGGCAGTGACGCACATCTGAATATGCTTAATGAAATTGCCGATAGCTTCATCGAAACACATCCAGATGTTTCTGTGCGGTTCGATACGATCCCGTTTGGTGACTACGTTCAGAAAATCACGTTGCAGATGGCGGGTGGCAATGCACCGGATCTGGGATGGTTGCTTGAAAACTCGGCACCTGCCTTTGTCGAAGCTGGTGCGCTTGCAGACGTGTCCGAAACGCTCAAGTCGACCACAGGTTACGACTATGGTGATTTTTCACAACCCGCCATGGGGCTTTGGGAAAAAGGCAATACCACCTTTGGCATTCCGTTCTCGACATCCCCATTTCTGGTTTACTTCAATAAATCACTCTATGACGCAGCAGGACTTGAAACACCAGACCAGCGGGTAAAAGACGACACCTGGACCTGGGAACAACTTAAAGTCGATGCAAAATCCCTGCGCGATGCCGCATCAGGTGTCTGGGGCTTTGAAACCTTTGATGGTCAGGGTTATGGAAGCCGGGTGTGGCATACGCTTGTTCCGATTATTCGGGCGTATGGGGGCACTGCCTGGGAAGGCGACAGTTGCAGACTTGATAGCTCGCTTGCTGTTGACGGCGTAAAACTCTTCCATGACATGGTTTACGCCGATGGTTCCGTGGTGCCACCGGGTGAACAGGGTGATTTCTTCTCGGGGAATGCGGCCCTTACCGTTACCCAGATCTCGCGGGTTTCCAAACTGGCTGATGCAACCTTTGACTGGGGAATTGCTCCGCTGCCGTCCGGCCCTGCTGGCGATGCTGCAACCGTTGGCCAAGCAGCCGTCGTTGCGTTTGCACAAGGAAAAAACACGGAAATCGCCGCTGAGTTCCTTGCCCATATGACGAATAAGGAAAACGTTGCGAAAATGGCGGCCTTCTTCCCGCCCGCCCGGAAATCGGTTCTTGAGGCAAAAGAGTTCCTGTCAAGCAACCCTGCTGTTGCACCTGAGATGATGGCGTATGTCGCAGATGGCATTGAAAGCGGTTCCGTCCTGCCAAGCCATCAGCGCTTCCCGCAAATCGAAGCGGAAGCTCGTCCAAACTTTGACGCGCTTTGGTCATCGGACGCAGATGTGGCCGCAATCATGAAGAAGCTTTGCAGCAGCATTCAGCCTCTACTTTGACAGCGGGATGATCCTGAAAACCGGTACTAGACCTGCCATCGCCGCCGGTTCGCCGGTGGCGATGGAAAACTGCACCCGAAATTTCCCTGCAAAGGAAGCGAACATGTCCGCTGTCCGCAAGAGGCCATCCCTCTCGTTAAAGGCAAGAGAGGCGCTATCGGGATGGCTCTTCGTTAGCCCGATCCTGACGGGGTTTCTGATCTTTTTCGTTGGTCCTTTGATTGCTGTTTTCTATTACAGCACGACCGAGTGGAACCTGCTAAGCCAGCAATCACGATTTGTCGGTATGGAAAACTATGTCGATGCCTTGACCCAAAACGAGACTTTCTGGGATGTTTTGGTCAATTCTCTGGTCTTTGCGGCCGGTTTGGTGCCGCTCAATATGGCGCTGGCCCTCGGTCTGGCAATCGCCTTGTCAAAGTCAAAGCCCGGGGCCGTTTTTTTCCGCACCGTTTTCTTTGCACCGGTCATTACCTCGGCGGTTGCATGGGCCATCATCTGGACATTCCTGCTGCAACACGAAAGTGGTGCGGTTAATCAGGGATTGTCGATCTTTGGCATTGATGGGCCAAACTGGCTGCATGAGCCGAACTGGGCCATGGCCTCCGTCATTGTTACCCGTGTTTTCAAAACAGTCGGGCTAAACATGATCCTGTATATCGCGGCCCTTCAATCCATCCCGCGCGATTACGAAGAAGCCGCAAGGCTTGAAGGTGCGAACGGCTGGGAAGTTTTCCGCCGTGTAACTTGGCCACTTCTTGCGCCAACCACCTTGGTCATCATGGTGATCACTGTTGTCGGGTCACTGAAAGTCTTTGATCACATCTATCTGATGACCGGCGGCGGACCACAGAACGGCACGATGGTTCTTGCATTTTATATCTACGAACAGGGCTTCAAGTTCTTCAATACCGGCTATGCCTCGGCACTTGCCGTTGTCCTGTTCGTTCTGATTTTGGCCCTGACAATCTTGCAAATGTTTCTGAAGGCGGTCCGAAAATGAACTACCGAACGCAACAGAAAATCAAACGCATATGTTGGGTCATCGGGTTATGTGCCCTCGCCATTCCGTTTGTTTTTCCATTCCTGTGGATGCTTTCAGGCGCGCTTAAGGGGCAGGCAGACGTGTTTGCGTCTTCGTCTCTCATACCAGCGAAAATACACTGGTCAAATTTCGCCGAGATCTTCGAGTATCAACCCTTTGCCAGACAGTATTTCAATTCGCTTTACATTGCGGTTGTCGTCACATGTCTGACGCTGTTCATTTCGTCATTGGCTGGATATGCGCTTGCACGTCTTCGTTTTGGTGGCAGTGCGCTGGTGCTGTTGTTGCTGATATCGGCACTGATGATGCCTGAAGAAGTCACCATCATCCCCAATTTCTTCCTGATGAAGGAACTTGGTCTGATGAACACGCATATGCCGCTTATCCTGCTACCGCTTTTCGGTTCTCAGGGTGTGATGGCAACCTTTCTCATGCGGCAGTTCTTCCTTGCACTGCCCAAGGAACTTGAAGAAGCCGGTCGAATGGATGGGCTTTCACGGTTTGGCGTCTATTTCAAAATAGCCCTACCGCTGTCCAAGCCGGCTCTGTCTGCTGTCGGAATTATCACCTTCCTGTTTTCGTGGAACCTGTTTCTGGAACCACTGGTTTTTGTCAATGACATCGAGCTGTTCACCCTGCCGTTGGCTCTTGCCAACTTCACTGACAGCTACGGGCTGCCGCTGTGGCATTTACAGCTCGCCGCGACCGCGCTCGCCGTCATTCCCATGCTTATTGTCTATGTTTTGGCACAACGTCAGATCGTTGAAAGTTTCGCCATGTCTGGCGTGAAAGGATAAAAAATGAAAAAATTGAACTCAGACCTCGTGATTATCGGGGGTGGCCTTGGCGGGGTCGCAGCAGCATTGTCTGCGCTTAAACTCGGTCGGTCCGTGATCCTGACGGAAGAATTCAAATGGCTCGGTGGACAGCTCACCACTCAGGCCGTCCCACCAGATGAAAACCCTTGGATCGAAAGCGATGGCTCCACGGCAAGTTATCGGGAATTGCGTGCGCATATTCGCGACTATTATCGCCGGAATTACCCGCTTACCGATTCCGCAAAAGCCGATGAAAACCTTAATCCCGGCAGCGGGAATGTGTCGCCAATCTGTGCCGAACCCCGCGCCGGGGTCGCTGCGATTGACGCGATGCTCGCACCCTGGTTTGCCACGGGCCGCCTGACGGTGCTCATGAACACGAAACCAATCGCTGTAAAAACCGATGGTGACAGCTTTGCCTCGGTCACGGTCAATTCGGCTGAATATGGCGAAATGGTTCTGACCGGTTCGTACTTCGTCGATGCGACAGAACTGGGCGATCTTCTGGAACTTGGCAATGTCGAACATGTCATCGGTGCCGAAAGTCAGGCACAGACGGGTGAACCCGCAGCCCTTGAGGGCGAAGCTGATCCGAATGATCAACAGGCCGTAAGCTGGTGCTTTGCCATGAGCTATCATCCTGATGAAGATCACACCATCGAACGACCAGAAAACTACGATTATTGGCGCAGCTACAAGCTCGACTTCTGGCCCGACAATCAGCTTTCCTTTATCGGGCCCAACCCCGTCACACTTGAGCCCGACAATCGCCCGCTCTTTGTCGGTGACAGTGATCAGGAATTTGCTGCCGACAACTGGCACTATCGTCGGATTTTCTATCGCCGCAACCATGTCGGGAACGGTTACCCGTCTGATGTCTGCCTCGTGAACTGGCCACAAATTGATTACTGCGATGGGCCAATTGTTGGTGTTTCAGCCCAAGAAGCCAAAAAGCATCTTGAAGGTGCCCGCCAATTGTCCCTGTCGATGCTCTATTGGATGCAAACAGAAGCGCCACGCCATGATGGCGGGTATGGCTATCGCGGGTTAAAGCCCGCAGGCAACGTCATGGGGACTCTCGATGGGCTGACCATCGCCCCCTATATCCGCGAAAGCCGCCGTATCAAAGCGCTGTTCACCGTTACGGAAAATCACGTTGGTATTGATGCGCGTGAAGGCTTGGTCGGGGCGGAGCAATTCCCCGATTCAGTCGGCGTCGGCAGCTATCGCATTGATTTGCATCCCTCGACCGCACCGCGCAACTATGTCGATATTGCAAACTGGCCATTCCAGATCCCGCTTGGAAGCCTGATCCCACAGCGCGTCAAAAACCTTTTGCCCGCATGTAAAAACATTGGCACCACCCATATCACCAATGGGTGCTACCGACTTCATCCGGTCGAATGGAACATTGGCGAAAGTGTTGGCGCACTTGCGGCCTATTGTCTTGATCACGACATAAGCCCGCGGGGTGTTCGTGAAACAGCTGATAAGCTTGAAGATTTCCAGCATCTGTTGTCCAGCCGTTTTGACGTCCCACTTTCATGGCCAAAACACATTCGCGAAACACCAAGGCTCGAACTTTTCGGGCGTGTGGAGTAAAACCATGGCGAAACTCGAACTGAAAGATGTCAGGAAATCCTACGGCCCGGTTGAGGTCATCAAAGGCATTGACCTGACCATCGAGGATGGGGAATTCTGCGTCTTTGTCGGACCATCAGGCTGTGGCAAGTCTACTTTGTTACGCATGATCGCGGGCCTTGAAGACATATCAGGCGGAATATTCGAGATTGATGGTAACCGCATGAACGACATCGCACCGGCCAAACGCGGTATTGCCATGGTGTTTCAGTCCTATGCACTTTACCCGCACCTTTCTGTGCGCGAAAATATTGCCTTTGGCTTAAAGGTGCGCAAAACACCCGCGGCTGAAATTGACACCCTCGTCAATGATGCGATTGCCATGCTGCAACTCGATACGCTGGCAGGTCGCTACCCCCGCGAGCTTTCCGGTGGACAACGACAACGCGTGGCCATTGGCCGCGCGATTGTCGGGCAGCCGGAAACATTCCTGTTCGATGAACCGCTATCCAACCTTGATGCGGAACTTCGGGTTCATATGCGCACCCAAATCTCTGAATTGCACGATCGGTTAAAGCGGACGATGATCTATGTAACCCACGATCAGATCGAAGCCATGACCCTTGCCGACAAGATCGTGTTGCTGCGGGGAGGGCAGATCGAACAGGTCGGCTCTCCCCGCGATCTGTATGAGCAGCCGCAGAACCTGTTTGCCGCTCAGTTCATCGGTGCGCCAAAGATGAACATTTTCGATCTGGAAAATGAATTCGCATCTCTGCGGAACAGCTTGAAACTGCCGTTAAACGCCCATCACTGCGGGATCAGACCAGATGGTTTCGAAATCGTCGCAGAAGGCGAAGGCATTCTCGGGGCAACGGTCCGATTGGTTGAATATCTCGGGAATTCCTGCCTCGTCCACGCCCATGTCGAGGGACGCGACCCCATTATCATCGAACAACCGGTCAACACAGTAACCCAAACCGGACAGCGGATTTCACTGAGCGCAAACCCAAGTCTGGTCCATGCTTTCGGCCCAGACGGTAATCGCATTCAGGTATCAGGTGAACAGTAATGATCCGCAAACGCAGAACAATATATTAGAGCACCTGCCACTGCTTTAGAACAAACGAAAGAACCAAAAAAACGATAGACGAAAAGAGAGATGCCACAGAAATGGGAGGGTATACCTTACCGAGAGTCTCAAATTTTTGACCTGCACAATTGGCCAACATTCGGACGCACTCACTTCGAACTTTGATGGCGCGGTAAAGGCCCAAGATATGTTTGATATCTGAAGTATCTTTACAAGGAAACGAATGCGGCAACATAACGTTGAAATATAAGGAAGCTTTGCCAGACTTACCACTTGAATGACGCGGAAAGATTTCACATGCGCCGCAGTTGAGGGCGAAGGCGTTGTTGCTTCTTACTGAGTGCACCCGTATTTTTAGACTCAGACCACCAACGCGCCGTGGGTTTGGATGACCTTGGCGGATAATGCCTGCCCGGCCCGGATTGCATCGACACAGCCCATACCGGAAAGTCGCGTCGCCAAAAATGCCGCATTAAAAGAATCGCCCGCCCCGGTTGCATCGACAATCTTTGACACCTGAGGTGTGGCAATGGTTTTCACCTGATCCTCGCTTAAAAATGTGCAAGGGTTGCCGGCGTTTTTGACGACGACCTCGCGCACTCCAAGGTCGCGATATCTCGCAACAGTTTCTTCTAGTGAATGATCGCCAAACAGGGCGGCTTCGTCGTCGAAACTTGGCAGGATAAATTCGGACATTGCCGCAACGCTTGATATCGCGGCTTTGCAAGCTTCCTCACTCTCCCAAAGGGCGGGACGAATATTGGGATCGAACGCAATACGGGTACGTTCCGATAACGGCTTAAGCAAATCGATAAAGGCCGCACGCCTTTCCGGAGCCAAAATTGCGAGCGTTATCCCCGACAGATACAAAACATCTGCACCATTTAACGCAGACGCCAAAGCGGTCAGGTCGTCGGCCATGTTGCGGGCAGCCGAGTTCTCGCGCCAATAGGTAAAGACACGGTCGCCACCTTCCTGATCAATAAGATACAATCCCGGTCGCTTGCCAGACAGTCGCCGAATGGCCCCGGTCTCAATCCCGGCATCCGAAATAAACTGTGCAATCCGATCAGAATATCGATCATCCCCAAGTGCTGTGACATAGCGTATATGCCAATCATCCGCCGGTGTCGCATTGCGGAAATGCCATGCGGTGTTCAGCGTATCGCCCGCAATGCCCAACTTCCATTGGTCACCCGCGCCCCCCGACATCTCGATCATGCATTCGCCAATGGCGACGAAATGGTGTGGTGTCATGGTTCAAGCTCGTGCCCGATGGCCTCAGCCACACCGTCAGACAGCAACACAGATAAACGCGCAATCACACCATCACGCCATAACGGATCGGATAGAAGCTGCTTGGGCATCCAGTCGGGCAGCATCGCGAGGCGATCGTAAATCGATGCCGTATCCTGATTATTTCCCAGTGCGTGAATGATTTCATCGGCACGCGGATCGTTTAGAATTTCTGCTGCTGTGCTTGGTTCAACCTCATTGAGGTGTTGACGCGCAACCGCCATCCATGCGGCAAAGCATAAAGCAAAGGTGCCCAGTTCTACACTGCCGCGCGGCAGGTCACACGCGGGGGCAAAAATGCGCTGGGGCAGCTTTTCGGTGCCATCCATCGCAATCTGGCGGGTTTCATGGGCGATTTCAGGGTTGCGGAACCGCGCCAAAAGATCTTCAGCATATTGGGTAAAATCAATCCCCGCCAAAGGCTGCATAGTTGCCGCCGCGTTTTCCATATGCCGAGCAATTAGCCGAGATAATCCCGCATCAGCCATGACATCGCGGACATAGCGATATCCGCCAAGTTGCCCCATATAAGCAATGAGAGAATGACTGCCGTTGAGCATACGCAGCTTCATACGTTCGTAGGGCTCAACATCATCCACCATCACCGCACCGCCGGCCTCCCAGGCTGGTCTGCCGTTTGGAAAATCGTCCTCGATCACCCATTGCGAAAACGGCTCCGTCTCGACCGCAGCCGGGTCTTCGAAGCCCAAAAGAAGCTTTGCATCCGCATATGTTGCCGCGGTTGACGCCGGGGTGATCCGATCGACCATGGTTGACGGGAAAGAAACCGTTTGCGCGATCCACTCTGCGAGCTCGCTATCAATGCGCTTTGCGAAATCAATTACGCCGGTGCGCAACAGAACACCGTTTGACGGCAGATTATCGCACGAAACAACCGTAAACGGCGGAAGACCAGCCTGCTTTCGCAATCGCAATCCTTCAACCAGCAGCCCCAGAAGGCCTGCGGGTTGGCGAGGACTTGCAAGATCATGCTTAATCGACGGATGCTCGGGAACGACCCGCCCTGAAACCCGGTCTATGCCATAGGCCTTTTCAGTTACCGTTATTGTAATGATCCGAATGGTCGGGTCGGCAAGCGCATCAAGGACGGGTTGAATATCACGGGCTGCGGCAAGTGCCTCCGACATGCTGGTGATCCGGTATGCTTTGGGCCCGTCAGAATGGTGTTCGACGACCGTGAATTCACCGTTTTGCTCATTAAGTGCGTCAACAATATCGGTGCTGCGCAAACTGACACCGATGATCTGCCAATCACCGCCTTGAGCCTTCATCGCCGCATCGGTATAGACCGCCTGATGGGCCCGATGAAACGCGCCAATCCCGATATGAACGATGCCGGGGCGCCCTGCTTTTTGACGGTTTTGTGCCCCAGGCATGGCCGATACTGTCATTTTGTCGCCTCCAAACGGTGCGAAAGGGCTTTGATCACGCCGCGCAGCTCCGCCAGACCTTTGAGGCGGCCAATCGCGGGATAGCCCGGCTGTCCTTGTTTATTCAAGTCATCGAGAATGTCGTGACCGTGGTCCGGGCGCATCGGGATATTCCAGTCAGCGCGACCGGCGGCCTTACGACGCGCTTCTTCGAGCAAAACCTGCTCGATCAATGCGACCATATCGGTGTCACCGTCCAGATGCTCCGCCTCATGGAAACTGCATGGCAATCCGTCACTTTCGCGTTTGGTATTGCGCAGATGAATGAAATGAACACGGTCGCCCAGACGTTTCATCATGCCCGGCAAGTCATTTTCCGGATGGACGCCAAGAGACCCAGAACAGAGCGTTATGCCATTTTCGGGCAAATCAATCGCCTGCATGATGAGCGCATAATCGGCCTCGGTCGACATGATGCGCGGCAAGCCCAAAAGTGCAAAGGGCGGATCATCGGGATGGCAGCACATGCGAATGTCGACTTCGCGCGCAACCGGCACGACTTCCTCCAAGAACGCCACCAGATTGCGACGAAGAAGATCGGCATCAATATCGGCATAGGTTGCAAGCAGCGCGCGCAAGTCATCCAACGACAGATTTTCGACCGAACCGGGCAACCCAAAGGCAACCGTACGTTCAAGTTCGGCCCGACGATCACCTGACATCGCGGTAAACCGATGTTGCGCATCTGCGACAATCCCCACAGGGTAGTCATCGCTCGCACCTTCGCGCTTGAGGATGAACAAGTCAAAGGCGACAAAATCAGCCAAATCAAACCGCATACAGGTCGCACCGTTTGACAAACGCCAATTCAGATGGGTTCGTGTCCAGTCAAGAACCGGCATGAAGTTGTAACAAACGATACGGATTCCGGAATCGGCAAGGTTGCGAAGACTTTGTTTATAAGCCTCGATATGACCTTTCCATGGGCCAACCTGACGTTTGATTGCTTCGGAAACGGGAAGACTTTCGACCACATCCCATGTCAAACCGGAAGACGCTCCGTCTTGCATGACAGCGATTTCACTGTGACGTTTCGCAATCTCAGCTGGCGTCCAGACAGCACCACTTGGGACATGATGCAGAGCGGAAACAACGCCATGCGCGCCAGCTTGGCAAATATCGTCAATGCTGACCAGATCGCTCGGACCGAACCATCTCCAAGTTTGTTTCATGGGTCTCTCTCTGTATTGGCTTGGTGTCTTCAACACCGACTATAAGGGTATAAACAGTATCATGTCATAATTTTGTTGACTAGTATGGTAGTATGCATCATGACTCAGAAAAGCAAGGAGAGATTAATGGGCGATCCTGAACAGAACGACTGGGAAATCACACATGATCTGGCCGTCGGCCCACAGATCCACCGCATCATTCGCGAACGGATTGTGTGCACAGACCTGCTGCCCGGTGTGCGTCTGTCAGAAGCCGAACTTGCAAAGCACTTTAATGTCAGCCGCCAGCCTATACGGGAAGCTTTTATCAAGCTCGCCGACGAAGGCCTTCTGGAAGTACGTCCCCAGCGGGGTACCTATGTGCGCAAGATTTCGGTGGCTGCGGTTCTCGATGCACGGTTTGTCCGAGAAGCAATCGAGGCAGATATTGCTCGCTTCGTTGCAAAGGAACCCAATGATCGTTTTCTCACCCGTCTCGAACAGCTGATCATTGATCAGAAAAAAGTCATGAAAGGCGATGCGCAATCTTTCCTGAAACTCGATCATGATTTTCATCGCTGCCTCGCAGAAGCGGCTGGAAAAACATATGCGTGGAAGATTGTCGAGGATGTTCGCGCACAGCTCGATCGGGTGCGTTATCTCAGTTACTTCCAGTTTCCGATGGACGAAATTATCGATCAGCATGTCCAGATTGTTTCGGCAATCTCATCACGCGATCCCGAAACAGCCAGTGCCGCCATGCGTGAACACCTTCGTGAGATTCTGCATACGCTGCCTGACATTTCATGCTCCAGATCGGAGCTTTTTGACGACGCCAATCCTGCGCCGTCACTCTAAGGCATCAACCAAACAGGGAGGAAAAGATGCTTACAATAAAAACCACCAAAAAACTCATTATCGCCGGTGTAGCAGCCATGTTGATGGGCAATTCTGCGATTGCGGCCGAAATGACCCTTAAACTTGGCCATCTCGCCAACGAACAGAATGCCTGGCACAAAGCTGCGGTTAAATTCGGCGAAGAACTTTCGACCCTTACCGATGGCCGCATCGAAGTTCAGGTTTTCCCGAATGAAACACTCGGCAAGGAAATCGATCTGATCAACGGCATGCAGTTGGGATCTGTCGATATGACAATTACTGGCGAAAGCCTTCAGAACTGGGCACCGATGGCAGCACTTCTTGCTGTGCCCTATGCATATCCGACACTTGAGGATATGGACGCGGTTGCCAACGGCCAAATCGGTGACAAGGTTGAACAGCAGATTATTGAAAAGGCACGCATCCGCCCGATTGCGTATTTTGCTCGCGGCCCGCGTAATCTGACATCGAACCGCGAAATCAAAAACCCTGATGATTTGAACGGACTGAAACTGCGCGTTCCAAACGTGCCGCTTTTCGTTGACGTATGGAAATCACTTGGCGCGCAACCCACACCGATGGCCTTCTCCGAAGTCTTTACCTCGCTTCAGGCTGGCGCAATCGACGCACAGGAAAACCCTCTGGCCCTGATTGAGTCAGCAAGCTTCGATGAAGTACAGAAGTTCGTGAACAAGACCGAGCACGTCCGCTCGTGGATCTATCTGACCATTTCGGAAATCACCTGGGGCAAGCTGTCAGATGCCGACAAGGACGCCGTGATGGAAGCAGCCAAACGTGCACAAGCCTATGAACGCGAACTGTTTTCTGCTGATGAACAGCGTTTAACGCAGGAACTGCAAGACAAAGGCATGACCTTTGTTGAAGTCAACACGCAGGCCTTTGCTCAGAAGGCAAAAGATGCTGTTCTTACAAATGTGTCCGACGAAATCCGACCGATTGTCGAAAACCTTTTCGCAAAATGATTTCGGCCGGTTCGGTCGCTTAGCCGCGACCGAACCTTTTCCGACGGGGAAGTAACGTGTTTTCTGCCAGATTATACGCATTCATCATTGCACTTTGCCGGATCGGAACAGGTGCTGCCTTTGGACTTCTGATTGGCACGGTTCTGATACAGGTATTTTCTCGATCCTTTATGTCGAGTTCACCTGTCTGGACCGAAGAACTTACCCGGCATGCCTTACTCTTTATGGCAGCGTTTGGTGTCGGACTATCGTTTCGCAATGGTGAATTGGTCAATGTCGACATTGTATGCGACATGCTGCCGAAGCCTGTCCAACGCGCATTGATGTTTCTTTCTGCCGGATTGACTGCTGCTTTTTGCCTTGTCTTGCTGTCACCCGCCTGGATGTTCGTGTCGATTGGCGTTCTTCAAACCTCTCCCGCGCTTGGTGTACGAATGGACTTTATTCATGCCACCGTTTTCATTCTTCTTGCTGTGCTCGGTCTTTTTGCCGTTTTGCGGATGATACGTGTCATCACAGGCGTATCAGACGGAAGACCTGAAGATACGACGAAGGACGTCCCATGAGCCTCGCTATTCTCCTTGGTGTTTTTGCCATGGGTCTTGTTATCGGCCTTCCGGTTGCTGTAACACTTGGCCTTTCCTCGCTTTGCTATCTCTTGCTTGAAGGCATTCCTCTGGTCGTCATCCCGCAAAAGATGTTCGCTGGGATGGATGTCTTTGTTCTTTTGTGCATTCCGGGCTTTATTCTTGCGGGAAATCTGATGAACAGTGGCGGCATTACGCCGCGCATTGTCAGATTTGCCAATGCGATGGTTGGCTGGATGCGCGGCGGCCTTGGCCTGACCAATGTCGCGGGTTCAATGCTGTTTGGCGGTATCTCTGGCACCGCGGTTGCCGATGCGGCATCGATTGGTGGCATGATGATCCCCGGCATGGTACGCGCCGGATATACCCCGGCATTTTCTGCTGCGGTGACCGCTGCATCATCAACGGTTGGCCCCATTATTCCACCTAGCATGCCCATGATCATTGTCGGTGCGCTTTCGGGTATATCAGTTGGCAAAATGTTCATCGCCGGTGCCATTCCGGGCATCCTGATGGGCTTAGCCATGATGGTGACCTGCTACATCATTGCGGTCAAACGCGGCTTTCCGCATCAGCCATGGCAAGGTGTCGGCGAACTTGCCCGATCCTTTACCGGTGCGTTCTGGGCACTGGCCATGACCGGCCTGATCATTGGCGGCTTGCTCAGTGGGATCGCTACCCCAACAGAAACAGCCGTTATCGCCAGCATTTACGCCTTTGTTGTTGGATGTTTTATTTACCGTGAACTTCCCTTACGCAAGGTTCCAAAAATCATCATCGACAGCGCAGTGACGGCGGCGGCTATTCTCGCCCTTGTTGGATTGGCGAACGTGTTTGGCTGGATTCTTGTTTCTGAACGCATTCCCCAAATGATCTCGGACGGGGTACTGTCGATCACCGATAACAAATATGTCGTTATCTTGCTGATCAATCTGGTCCTGCTGATAGTCGGCATGTTTATGGAAACCATCGCCGCCCTGATCATTCTGTTTGTACCCCTTTTGACGCTCGCCACCAATGTTGGTGTCGACCCGATCCATTTTGCCGTTTTCGCCGTTCTTAACCTGATGATCGGCCTAACGACCCCACCGGTTGGCATCTGCATGTTCATTTGTGCGAACATTGCCAAGGCTCCCGTCACCACGGTGATCAAGGCATTGATGCCGTTTCTCCTGACCAACATCTTCATTCTATTCCTTGTTTCCTACATCCCGGCGCTGTCGACTTGGCTGCCGTCTCTGATGGAGTAATTTTTTCAATGCAAACCCGTGTTTGCCGACTTTACGGCCAAAATGATCTCCGTATTGAAACTGAAACCGTCGCGCGTCCGGCAAAGAATGACGTACTGGTCCGCGTTGGTGCGGGCGGCGTGTGCGGTTCGGATATGCATTATTACTTTGACGGTGGCATTGGCCTGATCAGGGTGCGTGAACCCATAATTCTCGGCCATGAGGCTGCCGGAACAATCCTTGATACAGGTTCCGACGTATCTGGATTGGTTCCCGGACAAAAGGTCGCAATCAATCCAAGTCGCCCCTGCGGAACGTGTCAATATTGCGCGCAAAAGCTACACCAGCATTGCTTGAACATGCGCTTCTTCGGGTCTGCAATGCCCATGCCCCACATGCAGGGATTGTTCCGTGATCTGATAAATGTTCCGGCCAGTCAATGCATCCCGCTCAACCCGAAAATTAATCTCAACGACGCCGCGTGTGCCGAGCCGCTGGCGGTTTGCCTGCATGCAGTTTCCCGTGCTGGCGACCTTCATGGCAAGAAAGTGCTCGTCACCGGCGCAGGACCAATCGGCAGCCTATGTGTCGCGGCAGCAAAACGCGCCGGTGCGGCCGAAATCGTTGTCACCGACTTGAAGGATTTTGCCCTTGATATTGCGCGACAAATGGGCGCGACGGATACGATCAATGTCGCAAACGACGCTGACGCAATGACAACATACGAGGCCAACAAAGGGTATTTCGATGTCTGTTGGGAGTGCTCGGCAGCACCAGCTGCGCTTGGCTCGGCGATATCGACCCTGCGCCCGCAAGGTATCCTTGTGCAGGTTGGTGTAGCTGGCGAGTTGCCATTATCGTTCAACGCTCTTGTTGCCAAGGAAATCACTATTACCGGCAGTTTCCGTTTTCACCACGAATTTGCCCAAGCCGTTGAATTGATCAATACCGGCGCCATAAATGTAAAACCAATTATCACTGAGACATTCGACATGGCAGATGCACAGAAAGCCATTGAGATAGCCCGCGACAGGAACAAATCGGTTAAGGTTCAGCTATCTTTTGCAAGCTGACGTACAAGCATACTCAATAGCGTATCAACCAATGGATGGCAGCAACACAGGCCCTGATTGCAGACGCATCAGAAATCGAACGCGCCGCATTTTCCTGCGGCAATGCTAAACGGATCTGGAACATCTAAGACCGGAACAAACTGTACTGATACTCAAGACTTAAGCGCGGTACAGATCACTGCCTGAAATTATGTCTCGCGCCCTGGCCCTGCACATATTGTCAATTGAGACGGAATCTGCCGGACCAAACGAATGCCAAGTCTGTTTCATGCCATAAGCATCTAGAACGCCAGACAGGGCAAGAACAGGATCAAAAGAATAACACCGACAATCACACTTGTATTACCCAACCCTGACAGCAACCTACCCGATACCTCATGAGGTACTTGAAGGAAGGGAATGGTGAACGTCTCAAGAAGCTTCAACCCGATCGAGGTCAAGCCTCCAACATCAGTGGAAATCATGACTATCGACTTTCAAGCTTGGCGTTTTTTGGGGTTTGGACACGCCTGACGAGCCTAAACTGTCCAATCCTGTCGCCCATCTCAGATTGCGTGGATGTGTGTTGTTGCTGCGCGCAATTTTTGTGTTTTCATTCATGTTTTGCAGCATGCCGGTCAGATCGACCAATTTATCCGCAATGATATGGGTAACTCCATCTTCACGCTGGAGCTTACCGGTAACGCCAAGGACGGTGGCAGTCATGATCTCGCGCCGGAACTTTTCCATGACCTTGCTCCAGACCACCAGATTAACAATGCCCGCCTCATCCTCAAGCGTGATAAAAACCACCCCGGATGCAGTCCCCGGGCGTTGACGGACAATGGCAAGACCAGCATGGGTCACACGATCTCCGTCTTTCAAATTGGGCAGGTCGGATGCCTTGCATATGCCCGCCGCGGCCAACGCATCGCGTAGCATGGTCATCGGGTGCCCCTTCAACGACAGGCGCAGGCTGGCGTAATCCTCAACAATCTCTTCGCCTGGTCCCATCACAGGTAAATCGACCGGCGCTTCGGCCCCGAACTCGGCCGAAACACCCATATTGTGATTGAAGTTCTGGGCTGCCTCAAACAGGGGCAAGACTGGCGGTGCCTTGCGCCCCTTGCCAAAACGCCGCACCGCCCAAAGGGCCTCACGCCGGGACAGGCCAAGTGATCCGAACGCATCCGCCTCGGCCAGCTTTTCAAGTGCGGCGGGCGAAAGCCCCGTTTGACGGGCCATCAGATACAGATCCTGATACCCGCCCAATGGTCGGTTATCCATCACGGCCAAGGCGTCAAGCGCGCCAAATCCCCGGATTTGGCGAAATCCCAACCGCACAGAATGATAGCCGCCATGACGCCCCAATTCCCGTTCCAGCCGATTGTCCCAGAAACTGTGATTGATATCGATCTCCAACACACGCACACCGTGACTTTTGGCATCTGCAACAAGTTGTGCCGGGGCATAAAACCCCATCGGCTGAGCATTGAGAAGCGCGCAGAGGAACACATCCGGGTGATGGCATTTCAGCCAGGATGACGCATACGCCAGAATGGCAAAACTCGCCGCATGGCTTTCGGGAAACCCGTAATCGGCAAAGCCTTCAATCTGTTTAAAGCAACGATCGGCAAACTCTTGATCGTAGCCATTCCTGAGCATGCCATTGATAAATTTGTCGCGATGTTCGCCAATCGTACCGGTGCGTTTAAAGGTTGCCATTGCCCGTCTAAGATTGTCGGCCTCCCCCCCGGAATACCCCGCCGCGACAATTGCGATCTGCATCGCCTGTTCCTGAAATAGCGGCACGCCACAGGTGCGTTTGAGAACGGTTTCGAGCTCCCTTGAGGGGTAATCAACCTTTTCGCGCCTCATCCGTCGCTGCAAAAACGGATGTACCATTCCGCCTTGAATCGGACCGGGTCGAACAATGGCGACCTGGATCGTAAGGTCATACAGACTGCGCGGTCTCAGACGCGGCAACATGCTCATTTGCGCACGCGATTCCACCTGAAACGTGCCGATGCTGTCGGCCTTGGCCAGCATGTCATACACTTTGCCGTCTTCCTTGGGCAGAGTGGCAAGCGTGTAATCGATATTCTTATGGTCGCGTAACGCATCAAACGCCTTGCGTATGCAGGTCAACATGCCAAGGGCAAGTACATCGACCTTAAGAATCCCCAACGCATCAATGTCATCCTTATCCCATTCAATGGTGGTGCGATCCGCCATTGCAGCATTGGCAATCGGGGACAACTCACAAAGCGGTCCACGCGTAATCACAAACCCGCCTACATGTTGCGAGAGATGGCGGGGAAAGCCGGTCAACTCGCCAGCCAGGCCCAACACGGCTTTCAACCGGGGTTCATCGGGATGAATGCCTGACTGGCGCATCATGTCATCATGTGCCCCCTTACTGCCCGACCCCCAGATGGTTTTGGTCAGTTTGACAATCGTGTCTTCTGACAGGCCAAACACCTTGCCGACATCACGAATGGCACTGCGCGACCGATATGAAATTACGGTTGCCGTCAAACCGGCACGGTCCCGACCATAACGTTCATAGATATGCTGAATGACTTCTTCGCGGCGTTCATGTTCAAAATCAACGTCGATATCAGGCGGTTCATTGCGCGCATTGCTGATAAAGCGTGAAAACAGCAACTCGACCTTGGCCGGATCAACCGATGTGACATGCAGGCAAAAACAAACCGATGAATTGGCCGCCGATCCGCGTCCCTGACAAAGAATATTTCGCGACCGGGCAAAAGCGACAATGTCATGCACCGTCAGAAAATAGGGAGAAAAGTCAAGCTCATCGATCAGTTTCAGCTCGGTTTCGATCAAACCGCGAACCTTGTCAGGAATGCCATCAGGATAACGTTTCTGCGCCCCTTCCCAAGTCAGGCGAACAAGGCGCTCTTGGGTGCCTTCGCCTGATCCATCATTTTCATCGGGATATTCATATGTCAGCTCTGTAAGGCTAAAGCGACATTGATCGGCGATCTCGACCGTCCGGGCCAACCACTGGGGATGGTCGCGAAACAGACGCGCCATTTCGTACGGCGATTTGATGTGGCGCTCACCATTGGGGAACAGGCGATATCCGGCATCCTCAATTGTACAATGATGACGAATACAGGTCAGGACATCCTGCAATGGCTTACGCGATCGCAGATGCATGTGCACATCATTGGTGACCACGGCAGGAATACCAAGATCGGTCTCGACGGCCTCGGTAAAGGCCAGCCTTTCACTATCAAATCCATCCATGAAGCCCCCAACTGCCAGCCAGATCTTCCCGGCGAAATGGCCTTGAAGCTGCTCCAACTCAAGACGAAAGGCGTCATCAGGCACCTGTGGCGGCACGACAATAAGCAGCTGACCTTCGGCATGGTCGAGAATGTCAGAAAGATAAATTTCGCACGATCCCTTGGGGGCACGGCGCTTGCCCACGGTCAACAGCCGGCACAATCGGGCATAGGCGGCCCGATCCGTCGGATAACACAGCAATGAGGGCGCATCGACAGGATCAATCCGGCAGCCAACCACATAGTTCAGCCGGTCCTTATAATGCGCATGAGCACTGTGGCCACGCACGACACCGGCCAAACTATTACGGTCGGTAATTGCAATCGCATGCAGCCCCTTGGTTGCGGCACTCAAAACCAACTCTTCGGCATGTGAGGCCCCACGCAGAAAGGAAAAATTGCTGCTGACCTGAAGCTCGGCATAGCCGGTTTTATCCGGGATCGCTGGGGGGATGTCTTGCGTCATGATCTATCCCCCAAACAGGCCATGAACGGACCAGATATCTTGCCCGAACGAGCCACTTCGAAACAGCCACAGCATCTGGCCTTTCTGATCGCACACCCGGAAATAATCGCGGGTCTGCTGGCTTAGGGCAAAGTCATGCCGGTCCAGATGCTCCCACCATTCAGGGCAGATGCGTTCGGGTCCCTCGGCACGCAGAATTTCGACAGTCATCTTGCGCCAGCGCAGTCTAATCGGGGTCCCCGTATCACTGCGCGCAAGAATATCGACAGGCTCAGGCGGATCAATCAGGCGCACCGGCCGACGGGGCAGGCTCACGTTATCAAGCCGTACCGGCTTGACCGGTCCCGTAACGGCCTGACGGACGGCGGCCCGTTCGGGCAGATGGCTGGCATGATGGCCCGGGTAAAACAGGGTATCGTCCGCGCCCAGATGATGCATTACCCGGTCAACCAATTGCGCAAGGGCGATGGTTCCACCACTGTCATCCTGCTTTTGATCCAGCCGGACCTGACGAAAGGTGACATGTTCAACCCAGGGCGCATAAAGGACGATCTGCTCAATGCCAAACCCGGCATCCACACCAGGCATTTTTTCCGCAAGAAGCCGCAGGATGTGAAGCTCGATCTGGCACGGACTGCCGGTTGTCACAGCAATCGTATGGGTATGCCCATCGACCTGTATACAGCGCAAAACGACACGGCGCAGACCCAGATTTTCGCCCCGAAGTCTTTCGCACAGCTCCGCCATCATGGCTTCAACCGCCTGCGCAAGGGTGACGGCATCGCCCAATGGTTCGCCAAAACTGCGTCCGATCAGCCAGCGATGTTTGGGCAATTCAAAACTCAGATGTTCTGGCAGGCGGCCATAAAACTGATCAAGACGTTGCAAAACATCCGGCCCCAGCCGGGTGGTGATGTTCGCGCGCGGTAATGGCGCAATATCCCCAAGGCGTTTAAGCCCAAGTCGGGAAAGCAAGGTCAGAATATCATCCGTTAGCCTGAGACAGGACACAGGAAATCGTGCAGCAACCGTATGATCGCGCGGCAGATGCAGGATGCGCTGATCGGGCGCATCAGGATGACAGCGTGCCGCTGCCCAAGCCGCCCCGGCGGTATCGGCAATCGCGGCACGCGCATGCATGCCACGTGCCTGCACATCACGCAAAACCTGCCCCAGCATTGCAGCTTCGCCGCCAAATAAATGGCTCCCGCCCGTAATGTCGAGCCATAAGCCCGCGTCCCCCTGCAAGCTTTGGGTATGCAGCACACGGTCTGGCGCGATCCATGGGCTGTAGCGATCCATAAACTGGATCAGACGGGTTAGTTCCGATTGATAACGGTCGGGTTCTTCGGAAATATTCGTCAGATCAGGCAGTATGCTGCGCGCATCGGACAGGCGCATGGCACCATGTAGCCCCGCCTGATACGCAGCACCATTCAATCCGCACACCAGAACGCCTTTGGGATCAACACGCGTGATGATCAGTGGCACATCGGCCTTGGGGCTTTGCCGTGTTTCATTTCCGCACACAGGCGACGCGATCCGATGGCAGTCGATCTTCCATTGCGTCAACCACAGATATAGAAAACGTTGCTGCATTGATCTCAACTCTCCAGCCGCCCGGTCGAACCCCACGTCCCCCGATCAGGCTGAGATGATGAATATTTCCTGTACTGTTTGTCTTCCGGTCATCGGAAGGTTCGATTTTCCAGCGTGTTAGCGCACTGGATGGTGCAAGACGGTTGGTCTGTTGCGCCCTTCTCAGCACAATCAAACGGGTCCCGGCCTTCTCACACGCCAGTTGCAGACGTCGGGCCGCCGTCAAACCATAGTCGGTTGTCTCCAAAATAACCGATGCGACCTGCCCGGATTTGGCAACTTCTTCACATGCCCAAAGAGCCGTAACCTGCTGCCCCGTCGTCATCATCAAGGGCGGCGGACCCGATGCCAAGTCAGGCAGGGACAAGTGATAAAACCGACCCTGATCAATGGCCCGCCGCTGCCTGATCCAAAAGACAGATTTGCCACACGGTCCTGTTTCACATTTACTTTCGCCAATCTGCGCAAGATGCCACGCCAGAACCGATGCGGCCCCATCGTCATGGCCGCAAACCACTTCATGCAAGCCAACAGATCGAATACCGACAGGGCCAATATGCCGAGATAGCGACACATTCCCAAAGGCATGCGAAATCACACCACCCGTCTCACCGTCCGGACAAGCAACCTGTCCTTTCCACTGTTTGTCGAGCTGTGCCAAAGCGGCACGCGCCTCATCAAGCCGTTCAGTTAACATCACGCACACAACATATGTTCACTATTTGTTCTTTTCTAGGCGCGAACATACACCAGAGTCAAATTGAAACTCCTGAGTATCCTTCCTCCCAAGCTATTGCAGCCTACCGGATTCTATCGATTTATCTTCTTCTATCAGAACCACATGACAACAAGGCTCAGAAGAACATCAATCAGAACAAACAGGTAGCTGTTCTCCGGTCATAATTCCAAATTATGACCGGCGGGAAGCGTGTGGCATTTCGTTGGGAGATTTAAGTAAATACTCATTTGATATGAGTATTTACTTAGTACCAGAAAAGACGACATCTACTTGCATGCACACCAACGAGAGAAGCCTCCAAATGGTTCAGCCGCATTCGCGGAAAACTCTCGATCAGTCTGCAATCACTTGCTATCGCGCTGGAATATCCAGTCATGATCCGGATGGTTTTGGAAACGCCATTTTCGCATCGGTCCAGCCATGACGTTAAGATAATACATCTCATAGCCATATGGACTGCCGCACGGATGATGGCCCTTGGGCACCAGAACAACATCGCCATCTGAAACCGCCATGGTTTCATCCAACTCGCCATCCTCGGTGAAGACCCGCTGGAAGCCGAATCCCTGAGCAGGGTTAAGGCGATGATAATAGGTCTCTTCAAGATAGGTCATGTCAGGATAGTTATCCTCATCATGACGATGGGGCGGATAACTCGACCAGTTGCCTTGCGGGGTAAAGACCTCGGTCACCAGCAGGCTATCGGCAATGTCTTTATCTTCCATCGCAATCGGATGAATATAGCGGGTATTGGCCCCTTTGCCACGCTCAACCAGTTCGATATCACTGATCACCCCTGCCGGGTAATTCCCCTTGCCCGGTGCGGTACAAACCGCAAGCGTACAATCGGTCGTGGCCATCGCTTTCCAGTTCGCCTCATTGGGTGCATAGACGCAAGCAGGCGGGATCCGCTCAAAAACGCTCATGCGTTTGCCAAGTTCACCGAAATCCTGATCATCGACAGAGATGCTTGCCTTGCCTTCGACCAAAACCAGGATGACTTCACGATCCCCTGTTGCCTCGGCAGCACTGTCACCAGCTTTCAGATGATACAGACCAAACCCGACATATCCCCAGTTGGCATCTTTGGCGGTAATGTCATGTACCTTGCCCTGTGTTCCACTTGGTTTTCTCAGCAGGTCTGCCATCAGATGTCTCCTTTATCCAGTCTGGTATCCAGTCCGGTTTTCTCGGCCATATCGCGGAGCGATTTCAATCCTAGTGACTGGTATTCAAACGGGTTGCGCACATTGGGGTCCTGTTCGGCCTCAATCACCAGCCAGCCGGAATAGCCGTGTTCACCCGCTATTTTCAGGACCGGCTCAAACGCAACGCCACCTTCGGCGTCACCGGGGACGGTAAAGACACCACGCCGCACGCCTTCAAGGAAGCTAAGTCCCTCTTCGCGGACCTGCTTGCTGATCGCCGGGCGCACATTTTTACAATGGATATGACCCACGCGGTCCATGTAACGGGTTGCCAGTTCTTCGGGATCTGCGCCACCAAACCATGCATGCCCGGTATCAAGCAAAAGCTTGGTTTTCGGGCCGGTATTTGCCATGAAAGCATGGATTTCATTGGCGGTTTCAACAATGGTTCCCATGTGATGATGATAGACCAGATCAATGCCCTGATCGGCACAATAGGCCGCAATTGCCTCAACATCCGCGCCGAACTTTACCCAATGATCATTGTGCAGAACCGGACTGTTGTTCAGAGCAACGTTATCATTTCCATGAATAGCATTTGACGTTTCACATACGATGCAAACCTCGCACTCCATGGCTTTTAGCAAATCGAGATGCGGCTGGATGGCTTTTTTCTCATCCTCGACCGAATGGGTCAGAAGGTTAAGCGAATGCCAGCCAGACACGAATTTAAGACCGTGGGGCTCAAGGGCCGCTTTCAATGCAGACGGCTCGGTCGGCATTTTGTGGCCTTTTTCAATGCCATCAAATCCGATTTTCCCAGCTTCGGACAAACAGGTCTCAAGGCTGATTTCTGCGCCAAGGGTCTGGTCATCATCATTGGACCAGGCAATCGGATTGGTACCGTAAAGGATCATAATTCTAGTCTCCGGGGCGCTGGTTTTTCAGCGCAGCTTCGTAATTTTTGCGGGCCTCGTTCACTGTCGGACGCACCGAAACTTCTGGCACGGAAACATCCCACCAATGGCCACCGGCCTCGGTGCTGGGCAATGGATCGGTATCAATTACAATCGCATAGGATCGATCGGCCTTACGCGCACGTCCCATGGCTTCTTCAAGCTCTGTAACGGATGAAACCTTTTCGGCGATGGCCCCCATCGCACCGGCATGAGCGGTGAAATCAATGGCGGACGGTTCAACATGGCGCGCGGTATCAAGAAGGTTATTAAAGCTTTCCCCGCCGGTCGCCATTTGCAACCGGTTGATACAGCCAAAACCACGGTTATCAAGGATCACCGTAATGATCTTGTGGCCCAGCATCACACTGGTTGCCAGTTCCGAATTCATCATCATGTAGGACCCATCCCCCACCATGACGACAACTTCACGATCCGGACGCGCCATCTTCACACCAAGCCCACCGGCGATCTCATAGCCCATACAGGAAAAGCCATATTCAACGTGATACCCATTCGGCTTGGCCGCTTTCCAAAGCTTGTGCAACTCGCCGGGAATGCCTCCGGCGGCACAGACCACAATGGTATCTTCATCCGTACTGCGCTGAACCGCACCGATCACCTGCGCATCGGTCGGCAAGGCATTGCCGGTTGGCAGGGCCGTGACATCATCAACTGCCTCAATCCAGCTTTCCTTAAGCGCCGGATCGACGCTACGTGCTTGATGCTCACCCAGCGCGTTACTGAGCTCCGCCAGTGTTACCTTGGCATCGCCAACAACCGAAATTGCATCATGTTTTCGGGCGTCATAGGCCGCAACATTGATCGACAGAATGCGATGGTTCGGGCCTTTAAACAGCGCCCAGCTTCCCGTCGTAAAATCCTGAAGGCGCGTGCCCAATGCAATGATCAGGTCCGCCTCTTCGGCAACGGCATTGGCACTGCTTGCCCCGGTGACACCGATGGACCCAAGGTTAAGTGCATCATCCCACGCCAACGCGGATTTTCCCGCCTGAGTTTCGGCCACCGGGATATTATGACGATGGGCAAAGTCGCGTAGATCATCACATGCATCGGCATAATGCACGCCACCACCGGCAATGATCAGTGGCTTTTTTGCCGCCTTGATCGCCGCAATCGCGGCGTCAATCTGGTCAAGGTCTGCACGCGGGCGCACCTGTTTCCATGTTTTTTGCACAAAGAAGCTTTCCGGCCAATCATAGGCTTCTGCCTGAACATCCTGACAGAACGCCAATGTGACCGGACCACACTCCACCGGGTCAGTCAGTACAGCCATCGCACGTGGCAAGGCGGTCAAAAGCTGTTCAGGGCGGGTGATCCGGTCAAAATAGCGACTTACTGGTTTAAAGCAGTCATTGGCCGAAATCGTACCATCGCCAAAATCTTCTATCTGCTGCAAAACCGGGTCAGGTGCGCGATTGGCAAACACATCACCGGGCACAAGAAGAACCGGCAAACGATTGACATGCGCCAGTGCCGCAGCGGTTACCATGTTGGTCGCCCCCGGCCCGATAGAGGTCGTCACCGTCATCGCACGTTTGCGATTGGATGCCTTGGCATAGGCAATGGCGGCATGCGCCATACCCTGCTCGTTATGACCGCGCCATGTCGGAAACTCATCGCCAATACCGTGTAAGGCCTCGCCAAGCCCCGCGACATTGCCATGCCCGAAAATGGCCCAGCACCCGCCAAAGAAGGGATCGCCATCACAATTTATCTGACAACTAAGGTACCGCACCATTGCTTGGGCGGCGGTTAATCGAACGGTTTTCATGCCGCTCCTCCCGATTTTTTGCGCGCTGCGTCCCAGGTATCACACAGGGCGCGATATTTATTTGCCATTGAGGCAATAGCATCTTCGTCCGTGATCGTACCGCTTAACCATTCGCGCGCAACACCGGCAAAGATGGTCCGCCCAACGGCAAAGCCCTTGACCATGTCATACCGTGCCGCAACTTCGAAGCTTTCGACAAGCTCTGCCTCTGGTGCTTCAAGGCCCAGAACCACAATGCCCCGACAATAAGGATCATTTTTGGCAATGGCATCACAGGCATTGCGCCATGCCCCGTCCGATTTCATCGGTTCAAGCTTCCACCAGTCGGGATAAACCCCGATATCGTAGAAACGTTCAATCACCTTGGCTGTGGTTTCATCGTCGCAGTCGCGCACTTTCGACGGAATGACTTCCAGCAGGAACTCCAACCCGTTGGCCCGTGCCGCATCGGCAAGGCGGACAATGGTTTCTTCCTGATCGGTCTTGGTTTCTGAATCATCATCGGGATGATAAAAACACAGCACCTTGACCACATGCTCGACCGGCCATTCTGCAAGCTTGGTACCAAGATCCGGTCCAATTTCAAGCTGCAAAGGACGTGATCCCGGCACTTCGACCGGACGCCCAATCCAAAGCCCGGTTCCCGCGGCCGCATAAAGCGCATCACGACCCAATCTACGATCACACAGAATGCCGTATCCAGCCTTATCACCAGATACCGTTCGCGCCGCACGAAGGCAAAGTTCCTTGAACGGTCCAATGCGGTCACGGGTAACTTTTAGCTCATCAGCCAAATCTTCAAGCTGCATGCGATGGTCAAAGGCAAAGACCCGCATTTCCGGCCATGTGCCGGTTCGGTTGGTTGACCAGTGGATTTGTTCAAGCTCTGCGTCATTGCGCAGTTCCGGGGTTTTCATTCCACGATCAAAGAAGAATTGAAGTTCTTCCCAACTCGGGTAGGCCGGCGTACAGCCATGGCGAGACACCGCAAACGCCCCACATGCATTGGCGTATTTAAGTGACGTTTGCCAATCCTGATCGGTTAGCCAGCCTTTGAGCAGACCCGACATAAAGCCGTCACCCGCGCCAAGGACATTAAAGACATCAACCGCAAACCCCGGCCCGGAAATCCCGTCATCAAGGTTCGTACCGATTTTATCGGTAAAGGCCACCGCCCCCATCGGACCGCGCTTACACACAAGGGTCGCCTTCGAGATACCCCGAACATTTTCCAGCGCCTTTAGGGTGTTTGTCGTCCCCCCGGCAATATGGAATTCTTCCTCGGTCCCCACGATCAGATCAAACAAATGCAGGGTTGCCTGTAATTCCTTGGTCACCGTATCCGACGCAATGAAACGGTTTTCACCATCCCCATGCCCCGACAACCCCCAAAGATTGGGACGGTAATCAATATCAAGGGCGGTTTTCGCACCACCATCGCGCGCCAGTTTTACCGCCTTAAGCACCGCAGCACGGGTTTTGGGATGCGATAGATGCGTTCCCGTAACCGTGACACAACGTGCATCCGAAATGAAATCAGGATCCATATCCTCTTCGCACAGCGCCATGTCCGCACAGTTTTCGCGATAGAAAATCAACGGAAACTGTTCCTGATCGCGCACTCCAAGCAATACAAGTGCGCTCAGACGTTCTGGGTCGGTGACCACACCACGGACATCAACGCCTTCAGCGACAAGCTTCTCGCGGATAAACCGTCCCATGTGCTCATCCCCAACACGGGTGATCAGCGCAGATTTAAGTCCCAATCGCGCCGTACCGCATGCCATATTGGTCGGGGATCCGCCGATATATTTGTTGAACGACGCCATGTCCTCCAGGCGCCCGCCAATCTGGGCCCCATAAAGGTCAACCGATGACCGTCCGATCGTTATGACATCAAGCCGCTTCATCAAACTGTCCCTCCGAGCGACCCTTCGAGCTGGGCAAGCTCCTGTCCGCCAGCCATCATATCCTGCAGTTCTTCTGGCTTTATTTCGCCGCGCTTTGCCGTGCCATGGGTTTGGCCACGGTTCAACACGGTAAACCTGTCACCAACGGCCATTGCATGACGCACGTTATGTGTAATGAAAATTACCCCAATCCCGGACTTGCGCACCCGGTCGATGGTCGCCAGAACATTCGATGTCTGGCGCACACCAAGCGCGGATGTCGGTTCATCAAGGATCAGGACCTTGGCCCCGAAATGAACCGCACGCGCAATTGCAACCGTCTGGCGTTCGCCGCCTGAAAGGGTGCCAACTGCTTGTTTTGGCTCACGCAGGTTAATCCCCATGGATGACATTTCATCCATGGTCACCTTGTTGGCGTGTTTAAAATCGATCCATTTGAACGGGCCAAAACTTTTACGTGGCTCACGTCCCATCCAGAAGTTGCGCGTCACCGACATAAGCGGGATCATTGCCAAATCCTGATAGACCGTGGCAATCCCGGCTTCCATCGCATCCCGCGGGCTGGAAAATGCGACATCCTGACCGCTAACCCGCATCACACCCTTGGTCGGTTTGTGAACCCCCGACATGGTTTTGATAAAGGTCGATTTCCCGGCACCATTGTCGCCCAGAAGACAGTGACACTCCCCTTCCATGACATTGAAGGAAACACCTCCAAGTGCGATGACAGGACCAAAATGTTTTTCGATATTGTCCATTTCAATCAAAGGTGTGCTCATTACCGTTCTCCCGTAATCATGCGGCGGATATAGGTATTCATGATGACAGCAAAGATCAGGATACCCCCAAGGAACACCCGGAAAAGCGAGCTTTCAGCACCAGCAAAGAACAGGCCCTGCTGAACCACACCAAAGATCAGCGCGCCTAGTGCCGCCCCGATCACAGAGCCATACCCACCGGTCAAAAGCGCACCGCCAATGACCACACAAATGATGGCTTCAAATTCCTTGAGCAAACCACGGTCTGCAGCAGCAGACCCGAATTCCATCACCTGACAGGTGGCAAACACAGTCGCGCAAAAGGCCGTAAACATGAACATCAGGATTTTAACCCGGTTTACCGGAACACCGACATAACGTGCCGCCTGCGCATCACCACCCGATGCAAAAATCCAGTTCCCGAAGCGAGTTTTGGTCAAAAGCCAGTGACCAAAAATGACAAGCCCAAGCGCCCAGACGACCAGCATCGGAATACCATCAACCACCGGCTGACCCATGCGCGATCCACGGGTAAAGGTCTCGATCACACCAATATCGCCCAACCACTGGAAGAACCCCTTGAAGATCACACCGCCAAACAACCATGCCAACGGGTCGCCTTCGGCTGCTTCTTTCACGCCACCAATAATGGTCTGGCGGGTCGTCAAAATGGAAAGCCAGATGGTCAGTCCGCGCAGAATATACAAAAACGCCAGTGTTACGATGAAACTGGGCAGACCGGTCTTGATCACAAGGAACCCGTTCAGTGCCCCAATTGCCATGCACACAACAAATGCTGCAATGATCGAAAGCCACACCGGCAAGCCCCATTGCACCGACAAAATGGCAATGACCACACCGGCAAAGCCGATCATGGAACCGACGGAAAGATCAAATTCGCCGGCAATCATCAACAAGCAGGCACCGACCGCAATGATCGCGAACTGCGCGGAAACAACGCCCCAGTTCTGAACACCTTCGGCGGAAAACATGCCGCTATCACCGGCAATCATAAAGAAGAAAACAAAGACCAGAATCGTACCGCAGATCGCTCCGAGTTCGGGCCTGATCATGGCACGGCGAATGGCTGAGACTTGCTTGATCCGCTCGTCCGACATGGCATTACTCTTTTAACTGATAGAAGGGGTGGCCAGGGGCGGCCAAACTGGCACGCCCCTGACGGGAGGGAGGTTTAACGATATTCGCCGGCGTATTTTTCGACCTGCGCAATATTGTCCTTGGTGATGAAACCCGGACCCGAGTTGATATGACCGGACGGCAGAACGCCGTAACGGGCATAGTTGGTCAGAATGACGACCGGCAGATACCCTTGCAGATACGGCTGCTGATCAATCGCAAAGTCGATTTCGCCCGCTTTGATCGCATCGGCAATCTCGGATGAAAGATCGAATGTGCCAAACATGATTTCGCCAGCCAGACCGCTATCACGAAGCGCTGCCAAGGTCGGATGGGCGGAATTCGGACCAAGGGTCAGAACCGCATCAACATCCTGATGGGAGTTCAAATATGCGCTGACCTTGTTTTTGACTTCCGACGGATCTTGTCCGCTATCGATCATCTGGCTGCCAAGCTCGACACCAAGGGCGTCGGCAAAGCCACGGCAACGTTCGACCGATGCCGGGTTGGTGATGTAATGGTTCACACAGACAAAGCTTTTCGCACCGGCTGCGGCCGCGCGCTTGCCCGCGCCAAAACCGGCATCATATTCTGGCTGACCGACATGCATCAGTGCGCCGAGTTTTTCGGACTGTTCCTGAGTACCAGAGTTAATCGTGATAACCGGAATGCCCTTATCAACAGCATCTTTAACCGGCCCCTGAAGGACGTTAAAGTCTGCGATGGTCACAATGATGCCATCCGGATTGGTTGCACTGGCCTGTTCGACAATACGTGCCATGTCGGCCAGATCGCCGGTCGGTGGATTGCGATATTCAACTTCGACATCCATCTGGTCACCGGCGACCTGAATGGCATTCTTGATCACGTTCCACCAGCTATCTGAATCCGGTGCGTGGCTGATCAGAACAAATTTTTCATTTTCTGCGGATGCAGTCCCGGTCAAACCGGCAAATGCAAATGCTGCTGCCGCAACGGCAGTAAGCGTCTTTTTCATGAGTGCCTCCCTAGTGGCTGATAACGTTGGGGTTGTCCCATTGGATTTATATGATTTCCCGGCAGTCGATCGTCTTGATGCGTCCTTCTTGCCCATGACGGTGTGGGTCGAACCCGATTCTTGAAACCGTTAATAGAATTTTTGTTCTATTTTTAAGTAAAATCAACATTTTTTTTCTATTGCGCTGCAAAATCGCGATATTTCGAACGCAGCGCACGGCTCTAAATCTCCGATAACCGCCACTTAAATACCCTGCAAAATTCTGCGACAACACCCAATGTAGAGAAGGCTGAAAACGCTACAAACTCACGAATTCACGCGCCTTCTGAACGACTCGAATGCCGGGGAAAGCTACGCCAAAACAAAACCGGCGCAACCTGATGGCTGCGCCGGTGAAAAATCGAATCCCTCAAGATGTTTCAAAATCAGGCCGGGATTTCATTTGCGACGTCCACGGTCCGCCCTTCTCGTGCAGACAGGGCGGCGGCCTCGGCAACGATCAGCGCATTGATGCCATCCTGCAAGGTCACCGGAAGCTCGGTGTCCCCCTCAACACCTTCGATGAAGCTGTTCCATTCGATTTGGTAGGCTTTGGCATAGCGCTCAAGGAAGAAATGCTCGGGCTTGGCTTTGGTCGCGCCGGCACGGGTGATGATCTCGACCGTGTTTTCCAGAACATTGTGCGCAGCCAGCAAGCCGTCTGATCCCAGAAACTCTATACGCTGGTCATAGCCGTATGCAGCGCGGCGGCTGTTTTTAATCACCGCCATACGCCCACCGGAAAACTCAAGTGTGGTAATTGCCGTATCAAAATCACCAGCCTTGCCGATTTCCGGATCAACGATGCTTGAACCGATTGCAGTAACTTTTTCCGGCAACTCGCCATAAATCCAGCACGCCATGTCAAAGTCATGGATCGCCATATCGCGAAAGATACCGCCCGAAACCTTTACATAGCTGACCGGCGGCGGGGCGGGATCGAACGATGTGATCGACAGTAACTCACCCTTGCCGATTTCACCCTTGTCGAACGCTGATTTCAGACTGTTGAAATTGGGGTCAAACCGCCGGTTAAAACCGACCATCACAGGCTTTCCATGCGGCTTGCAGCGTGCAAGGCAATCAACCGCACGCTTAAGGTCAAGATCAACCGGCTTTTCACACAGCACTGCCTTGCCTGCTGCGGTTGCCGCCTCCATCAGATCGGCATGGGTATCGGTCGATGTTGCGATCAAAACCGCATCAATCGCGGGATCAGCAATAATTTCTTCGCTGGTACGTACAACCGCGCCATGTGCACGTGCAAGGTTCTGTGCGGCGTCATCAAATTTGTCAGACACGGCAACCAGTTCACTTTGCGGATGGGCGACAATATTAACCGCATGGACCTGACCAATACGACCTGCGCCCAGCAAACCTATTTTAAGCATTCCGTTTTCCTTCCCTTCGGCTGTGTCGCCATGGTCTTGCGGATGTCTTTTGCATCCGTTTTTGGTGACATGCATTCCATCAACACATGCCATGAATGGAATATTTATTCTGTTTTATAAAGTTTTCAATAATTATTTTCCATAAGCCAGTTTGTCGCGTTTTGCCCCAACCGAAACCGCCAGCGCGATTGCCAATGAAATCGTTGCCGAAAGCGCCCTAAAGGCACCCACATCGACCTCGGAAACCGACAGCATCAGCGCGTCGGTTTTACGCATTGGTCCGCTTAACGCATCGCTGATTGCCACCACCTGACTTCCGATGTCATGGGCATAAGCCGCCAGATCAATCGTTTCCTGTGAATAGGGCGCAAAGGTAATCGCGATCACGACATCGCCCGTGCGGATCGCATGCCGGGGGTTAAGGTTCCCCACACCATCATGCAGTACCGCAGCGATATCCATTTTTTCAAACGCATAGGACAGATAGCTCGCCACGGGAAAGGCACGACGAAATCCGACCACGTGGATCATCGGGGCCGCCGCCAGCACATCAACCGCCTTTTCAAGGGTTTTCAGATCAACCGTTGAAGCAAGATTCTCAAGCGACAGACGCCCTGCCTCAACAAACTCGGCCAGCAAGGCACTGGGGCTGTCATCGCCGGTCGCGCGCAGGTTCTCAAGCCGGGTGGCGTAATCAGGCCATTTCTGCGCATAGGTTTCGCGAAACATTTTCTGCATTTCAGAAAAGCCGGAAAACCCCATCAGTTGACAAAACCGCATGAAAGCCGATGGCTGCACCCCGGCCCCTATCGAAAGTTCAGCAACGGTCGACACCGCAATCCGGTCGGTATTTTGCGCAACGAATTCGGCACATTGGCGCAGCCTTTTGGGCATGGTTTCCGATATTTCAGCCAGCCGATGATTGAATTCTTCAAGCGAAACGGGTGCGGTCTGATCACTCATGGCGTTTTGTTTTCCTGTTTTGATTCTGCTTGACGCACGTTGCGTTCCATGATCATCCATTAAATAGAACAAAAATTCTATTTTGGCTAGATGAGGAGTTCCAACAAATGAAATCGCTTGGCATTGGGTTGATTGGAACCGGTTTCATGGGCAAGGCCCACGCTTTGGCCTTTGGCGCAGCAAAGGCCGTCATGGGGGATGTTCCCGATTCTCATCTGGCTGTGTTGTGTGACACACCGGCTGACAAGGCCACGCAAATGGCAGACCAGTTCGGTTTTGCTCACGTAACGGATGACTGGAAATCTCTGGTTACCAATCCGGATGTCGATATTGTTTCGATCACCACCCCCAACACCCTGCATTTCGACATGGCAATTACCGCAGTCAAGGCGGGCAAGCACGTCTATTGTGAAAAGCCACTGGCACTCACCCTTGATCAGGCCCGCGAAATGCGGGATGCAGCCCGTGCGGCCAGGGTTAAGACCATGGTTGGCTATAACTACATCAAAAACCCCGCCTTCACCCACGCCTGCCGGTTGGTGCAAAGTGGTGAAATCGGCGACATCGTTCATTTTCGTGGCTGGGTGGATGAGGACTATCAGGCAGACCCGGCCCTGCCTTGGACATGGCGTGCAAAACTATCAGATGCCGGGCTGGGTGCCCTTGGTGATTTGGGCTGTCATCTTGTGTCGATGGCCTATGGCCTTGTTGGCCCGATTGAAAGCTTGATTGCCGACATGCACACCGTTCATGCGACCCGCCCGCTGGCCGATGGCACCGGATGTGCCAATGTCGAAAACGAAGACATCGCCTCTGCACTGGTGCGCTTTGCCAACGGCGTGCAGGGCAGCCTTTCGACATCCCGTTCTGCCTGGGGACGTAAGAACCGTCTTGCATGGGAAGTCCATGGCACCAAGGGCATGATCTGCTTTGATCAGGAACGCATGAACGAACTTCAAATCTACTGCAACACAGGCGACACATCACAGCAGGGCTTCACCACCATCCTGACCGGCCCGGAACACCCGCCCTATGGCCAGTTCTGTCCGGCGCCAGGACATCAGCTTGGCTTTAATGACCTCAAAGTCATCGAAGCCACTGCCCTGCTCCGCGCCATCCGCGACAAGCATGCCGCCTACCCGGATTTCGACCACGCCTATGAGTTCGAAAAAACAATCCACGCCATCGCCCAGTCCGCCCGAGATGGTCTGCGGGTGTCACTCTCGGATTTATAACCCCGAATTATGACAAACAAATAGCTGCACCGACGCATATATGCGTCGGGCTCAGGTCGCCTTGCGCCGAATTAAAGGCACGCGGGCACTTAAACATTTGTCGGATTTTGGGTGTCAGATGCCACAAAAGGTGACATTCGATATACAACAAAATCAATAACTTGGCAGTTCCGATTGCCAGATAAGTTGACATGGATTGACACATAAGCTGACAAAAATCTGCGGAATTGACAGAAAAGCTGACAATTCTCTTTTTATCGCCTCTTTGGATGAAAAAAGGCAAAGCTGCGGTCGTGGCGCACGGCATTTGGAATGGGCAACTCGCTTTCCCAAATAGGCTCAATCCTGAATAGATATATTCTTGTTACTTCTGAGATTTGCCTCTGCAAGTTAACCAGAGTTTTGCGGCAAACCTCCAGCTCTCCCCCCAAGGCATCGGTTTTGTTCGAAATACTCAATCAGCATTTCGGTAAGTAGTTGAACTTTTCGTACAGGGTGCTGGCCAGGTGGTCTGACAACATATGCAGCCGCAGGCGGTGGGGGATAGCTTGTCATAACCGGAATGAGTGCGCCGGATCTTAAATATTCACAGATCAAGCTGTCGGGCAGGTACGCAAGGCCAAGCCCGGCTGTTGCCGCAGCGGTTAGTGCGATACCGTTGTCGGATTTGAAGTGTCCCTGTGGCTGAACCGTGATGATCTTGTCGCAATCCATAAATTTCCAGGACTCTGTTCCCTGCATCAGTGCCTTATGCGTTATGAGCTCCTCGGGGGTTTCCGGAGCTCCATGTGCTTCGATGTAAGATGGGCTTGCGACAAGTTTCAGATAGACGGTGCCGATGCGTTTGGCGAGCAGGTTTGAGTTTTGAAGGTAGCCCACCCGGATCGCGCAATCAAAACCCTCGCTAATAAGATCAACAAAGCGGTCGCTATAGGAAGCATGGAGCTGAAGCTGAGGATAGCGCAGCGCCATGTTTGCAAGCACGGGGGCAAAGTGTGTCGGCCCCAAGGAGAGCGGCATGGCAATTCGAAGGCGACCGCGAAGATCACCTGTTGGCATAATCGTTTCCCTTGCCTGTTCGATTTCGGCAGTGACCCTTATGGCGTGTTCTCGAAATGTAACGCCAGCTTCGGTAAGGGCAGCGCCGCGTGTTGTTCGGGCAAGAAGCTGAACACCAAGCGCTGATTCCAGACGCAAAAGCCGTCGACTGACGATTGATTTGGATAGACCCAGTCGGCGCGCAGCAGGGGAAATCCCCCCGGAATCAGCAACCCCAACGAATGTCTCTAAGTCTTCTATATTCAATTTGGTGTTCTCAATTTCACAACACAGCAGCACGCCAAGGGCGTGTTGGTTTGCCGCGTACAGAACTCATGTGTCCATCTCATTGATGTAGCGCGGGTGATGGCTGTGATCTCAGAAAAAGACGTTTTGAAACGAGCGCGAAAGCATCGCCGGACCGGCTTGGCTGTCGGGGGCGTATTCCGTCGCTGCGTATCAATCCGGCAGTGGGATGTGTTCATCACGGTCATTGATCGGAAGATCGAAACGTCCCTTGCCCCAGTTTGCTGCGCGCCATTCGGCTTTGGCTTCTTCGATACGCTCTTTTGATGAGGCAACGAAGTTCCACCAGATGTAACGTGGTCCTTCAAGGGTCGCACCACCAAGGATCATGATCCGTGCGCCTCTGTCACCAGCCGCGACCGTGATTTTGTCGCCTGGACGGAAGACCATCATCTGTGATGCCTCATATTCTTGTCCAGCGATCGATATCGTCCCTTCAACGATGTAGATGCCTCTGTCCTCATGATTATCGGGCAATGGCAATCGACCTCCGGCATCGAGCACGACATCAGCGTAAAAGGTTTCTGAGAGCATTGTCGCGGGAGCAGCCTTGCCATAGGCGTTGCCGAGAATAAGTCGAAGCTTGACGCCGGAATCCTCCATTATTGGCAGCGTTTCCTTATTATGGTGTTCGAATGTCGGTGCCATGTCCTCGTACTGATCGGGTAGTGCGAGCCAAGTCTGTATCCCGAACAAACTGTTGGGCCCGGACCGGGCTTGCGCTGAAGTCCGCTCTGAGTGGGATACACCGCGCCCGGCAACCATCCAGTTCAACTCGCCGGGACGGATGATCTGGTCTGCCCCTGTACTATCCCGATGATGGAAATCACCGCGGAAAAGATACGTGACTGTGCCAAGGCCGATATGCGGGTGTGGTCTTACATCGACACCTTGGCCGGTCAGGAACTCGGCCGGTCCGGCTTGATCAAAGAAGATGAAAGGGCCCACCATCTGCCGCTTTGGTGCAGGCAGGGCACGACGAACTTCGAAATCACCAAGGTCTCTTGCACGCGGGACAATGAGTGTCTCAATCGCGTCAGTATCTACATCATCGGGGCAGCCCGGTTGCAATGCGGGGTTCCAACTCATACGCACCTTCCTCACTTGTCCTTACTGTCCTTACGGGCCGAGCAGGCAATATGCACAGCCGATCCGAAAGGACACCCCAGACTGGCGTATGTTTTTTCGCTCCGCTAGTCACGCTATGCGCTTAACTGTGTCGCGCGAAGTGGAATGACTGCTGGAAATACGCTTGGTCGGGCCTCTGGTTTGGTTCTTGCCAGGATGTCAGGGGTTTCGTTCCCAGAGGTGGGGATTGGACTGGACATGCTCAATGAGCATTTCGGTCAGTATGCGCACTTTCCGATCCGGGTAACTTCCAGGTGGACGAACCACATAGGCAGCCCCGGATTTGGGTGGATATTGAGGCATAACCGGAACGAGGGCACCAGAAGCCAGATATTCATGGGTAAGGCAATTGGGAACACATCCAATACCAAGACCTTCTGCGGCTGCAGCGGCCAGTGCTATGCCATTATCGGACTTGAAACGCCCTTGCGGCTGCACCGTAACGGTTTTGTCGCCGTCCATCAGATACCAGGACTCGGTACCCTGTAGAACGGCTTGATGGAATACAATGTCTTCGGGCGTTTCCGGCGCGCCATGCGTCTTGATGTAAGAGGGGCTTGCAACGAGCTTGCCATGGATCGGCGCAACGTGTTTCGCAAGCAGGTTGGAATCTGGAAGAAGGCCCACCCGGATCGCACAATCAAACCCCTCGGCAATAAGGTCGACGAAGCGATCGCTATAGCAGGCATTGATCTGAAGCTGGGGATAGCGTTGCGCCATTTTTGCAAGCACGGGGGCAAAGTGCGTCGGACCGAACGAAAGCGGCATGGCGATACGAATTCGCCCACAAAGCTCACCTGTTGGCAGCAGTGTGTCCTTTGCCAATTCTAACTCATCCCGAATCCGCGCGGCATGTTCACGAAATGTGGTTCCGGCCTCGGTGAGTGCCGCACCGCGGGTTGTGCGCGCCAGAAGCTGGACACCAAGCGCTGATTCCAGACGCAAAAGCCTTCGACTGACAATTGATTTGGATAGGCCCAGCCGACGTGCAGCAGGGGAAATACCCCCGGAATCAGCAACTTCTACAAATGTTTCTAATTCTTCTATGTCCAATTTCGTGTTCCCCGTGTTGCGACACAGCACATCATATACGGGCACTAGTGTCTTATCCAGAGACCTGCGACTGTCGTTCACAGGGCACCTAAAAATCAAATCGAGCAAACGAGCCCTGATTAAAAAAGCAGAAGGGACAGTCTATGAATATTCGTAATGGCCTTGATTCACTCCTTCGCCCCGAAGACTCAGTACTTGTGCTGATCGACCATCAACCCTACCAGCTTGCAAATCTCAACAGCCATGATCCTCATATGGTTGTGAATAACACGGTCGGGCTGGCAAAAGTTGCCAAGGCGTTTGGCGTGCCGACCATCCTGACTTCCGTGATCGCACGTCAGGGCGGGAACATTTTTTCCCAGATTACCGATGTTTTCCCCGGACAGGAAATCATTGACCGGACTTTGATCAACACCTGGCAAGACCAAAACGCCGTCGATGCCGTCAAGGAAACAGGCCGCAAGCAACTTGTCATTGCAGGCCTATGGACCGAAGTTTGTGTCGCCATGCCAACGATTCAGGCCCTCGGCGAGGGGTGGGATGTCACGGTCGTAACCGATGCATCCGGTGGTGTTTCAGTCGAGGCACATGAAGTCGCTATCCAGCGGATGATCGCAGCCGGCGCAAATATGATGACATGGCTGGCTCTGGCCTCCGAATGGCAACGCGACTGGGCGCGCGAAGAACATATTCCCGAACTTGCTGAGATACTTAAGCAACATGCCGGGGCGAGTGGTGTCGCATTCCAATGGGAACAGCAGCTGCTTAACACACCTGTCCCCGGCTAGGGATAAATTATGGACTGATCAGATTCCAGATGAACGCCTGAGGATTTGTCACGGCTCTTCATCATTTCTTGAGAGTCAGAATGGAAACGGCGCTCTGCTTTGAAAAAAGGCAGGAAAACTATTGGGTTACTTTAACCCTCTCTGTTTCGTTGAACAAATTATTGTCTTGGGTGCGCAATGGAATTATCCTCATATCTTGCTTTTGTCTTGATCAGCGCAGCTCAAAGCGCGACGCCCGGTCCGTCGACATTGTTTCTCGTCAACAATGCTCTTGTCTTTGGATGGCGTCGTGCGTTGGGTGCGCTAAGTGGTGATCTTGTCGCAATTGCACTTCTGGCGACACTTTCAGCGGTGGGCTTGGGTGCTTTGCTCGAAGCGTATCCGTTGATTTTTCTTAGCCTGCGCTTGCTTGGTGCGTTCTATGTTCTGTGGTTGGGATGGACCTATCTCAGACCCATAGACCAACCGCAAGAGGCCAAGGGAACTGCTGAGATTGCACGTGGACGCGACGGATTGTCCCTCTGGTTTTACTCGTTCGGCGTCGGGATCAGCAACCCAAAGGCCGTTCTGTTTTTTGCGGCACTGTTCCCTCAGTTTATTCCCGCCGAGAGCGGCCCACCTGTTCTGGCACTTCTGGTTTTAACGTTTGTCGTTGCAAAGCTTGTTGTTCTGGGAGGGTACGCGATCGGCGCGCGGCGCGTCGTAAAGATGTTTCAAAAACCAGAACATGCAAGGCGTGGGCGTGCGTTGACCGGTATCATCTTTGTCGTTTTTGGTGTGCTGATGATCGTATCTGCGATCCCGGCTTCCTAGGCCCAGGCCCTTCCCCGGCGTTTATTGCATTCAGGCAATGGCGTTTTCTCAAACAGGAGATCTAAAAATGGAAAAGCTTGAACTTCTTACCCCGAAAAATTCGCAGATCATCTTCATCGATCACCAGCCTCAGATGGCATTCGGTGTTCAGTCCATCGACCGTCAGGTTCTGAAAAACAACACTGTTGGCCTTGCAAAGGCTGCCAAGATTTTCAACATTCCGACCACGATCACGACCGTCGAAACCGAAAGCTTTTCAGGCCATACCTATCCGGAACTTCTGGCGGTCTTCCCGGAAACCCCGCTGCTTGAACGCACCTCGATGAACTCCTGGGATGATCAGAAAGTTCGCGATGCTCTGGCTGCAAATGGTCGCAAAAAAGTGATCGTTTCCGGTTTATGGACCGAAGTCTGCAACAACTCCTTTGCGTTCTGCGCAATGCTTGAAGGCGGCTATGAAATCTACATGGTAGCCGATGCATCGGGCGGCACATCCGTTGATGCCCACAATTATGCGATGGATCGCATGGTTCAGGCCGGTGTTGTGCCTGTCACATGGCAGCAGGTTCTGCTGGAATGGCAGCGCGACTGGGCACATCGCGAAACCTATGACGATGTTATGGCATTGGTGAAAGAACATTCCGGTGCCTATGGCATGGGTGTCGATTATGCCTACACCATGGTTCACAAGGCACCCGAACGGGTCGAACACGGTCCGCGTATTGCGCCCAAGGCAGCCTCCTAAACCAAAAAAGACGCACGGCAGAGATAATACTCTGTCGTGCTTTTCTTCTTTGGTGCCGAGCGCAGTGTAATCATTCCAAGGTATTACAGATAAACACGCTGTTGGTTTGATGCCGACGAAAAGCCTCAATTCGAAAGTGGTCAAAGATGAAACGGCGCACATTTGTTCAGGGTCTCGCAGCCAGCACCACACTTGGTGCAGTTCCATTCAAACTGGCAAGGAGCAACGAAATGAGCCAGACGGCACAAACCATTATCTATAATGCGAAAATCACAACCCTCGATCTTAAAACCCCCGAAGCCGAAGCCATTGCAATTGCCGATGGCAAAGTTCTTGCGGTCGGGGATGAGGCCGCGATACGCAAACTGGCAGACCGCAAAACCCGCATGATCAACGGTGCAGGTCGTCGAATCATCCCGGGGCTTAATGACAGTCACACCCATCTTATTCGTGGCGGTCTTAACTTCAATATGGAATTGCGCTGGGAAAATGTGCCGTCGGTTGCCGATGCCCTGCGCATGCTCAAAACACAGGCTGCCGTTACACCGGCCCCGCAGTGGGTGCGTGTTGTTGGTGGCTGGTCGGAATTCCAGTTTGCCGAACGCCGGATGCCGACACTCGACGAAATCAATGCAGCGGCACCCGATACGCCGGTTTTCATTTTGCACCTCTACGGGCGCGCTCTTTTGAACCGGGCGGCAATAAACGTTCTTGGTTTTGATAAAAGCACCCCAAACCCACCGGGTGGTGTCGTTGAAAAGGACGCCAAAGGCAACCCCACTGGTCTTTTGCTAGCAAAGCCGTCTGCTTTGATCCTCTACTCGACGCTGGCCAAGGGTCCGAAACTTCCGATTGAGGATCAGATCAATTCCACTCGTCATTACATGCGTGAAATGAACCGTCTTGGCATCACCAGCGTGATTGATGCTGGTGGTGGCGGCCAAAATTATCCCGAAGATTATGATGTCATTCGCCGTCTGCATGATGACGGGCAAATGACTGTGCGCATTGCCTACAACCTGTTTGCGCAAAATGCCGGGAACGAGCTTAGCGATTATGAACGCTGGGTCGGGATGACTGAACCGGGTGCTGGCGATGACATGTTGCGCATGAATGGTGCGGGTGAAAACCTTGCCTGGTCGGCCGCGGATTTTGAGAACTTCCTTGAACCGCGCCCCGATCCGGCACCGGTAATGGAAAGCGAACTGGAGCCCATTGTCGAATTGCTGGCCGAACGGGAATGGCCGTTTCGTATTCACGCGACCTATGATGAAACCATTGATCGTTTCCTTGGTGTGTTCGAACGGGTGAATGGTAAACAACCGTTCAAGACACGGTTCATCATTGATCACGCCGAAACCGTTTCCGAACGCAATATCGAACGGATCAAGGCACTGGGTGGCGGCATCGCGATCCAGCACCGCATGGCATTTCAGGGTGAATATTTCGTCGACCGTTATGGCAAGGATGCCGCCATGGCAACCCCGCCGATTAGCAAAATGCTGGAATATGGGCTTCCGGTTGGTGCAGGAACGGACGCGACCCGCGTTGCATCCTATGATCCTTGGGTCGGTCTTTACTGGTTAACCACCGGTAAGACAGTTGGCGGCATGTCGCTTTACGACAATGACAATGTCGTTGATCGCGAAACCGCCCTTCTGTTGTGGACAAAGGGTTCTGCATGGTTCTCGGGCGAGGCGGATGTCAAAGGGACCCTTGCACCCGGACAATATGCCGATCTGGCCATCCTTTCTGCCGACTATCTGAGCGTCCCGCCCGAAGAAATTCGTCGGATCAATTCGGTCCTGACCATGGTTGGCGGCAAAGTGGTCTACGGCGAAGACGGCTATCAATCCCTGTCTCCGGAAATACCGCCTGCATCTCCTTCCTGGAGCCCGGTTTTGCATCAGAAAAGCCCGGGTCAGCGCCCCGAACCCAACGCACGCCATGCGGAGCGCTCATGCCATGACGCTTGCAATCATGGTTGTGGTGTCCACGGACATGATCACGGGATCGCTTGGAATAACCCTGTGCCGGTCGCCGATGCGAAATCGTTCTGGGGCGCGCTTGGCTGCTCTTGTTTTGCTGTCTAACTCGGGAGGAGAGAATGACCATGTCACCTTACATCGTTTCTGTTGGCATCGGAATTGGCGTTGGCGTTGTCTATGCCTTGCTGGGAACCCGATCACCTGCCCCTCCTGTGATTGCCCTGCTGGGACTGCTCGGCATGCTCGCCGGTGAAACTGCAGTTACGTGGGTCAAAGACAGAATGTCGCTTGAGGAAGCGACAGCCCATTGCCTGCATGGCAAATCCTTTCACATGGCAAGTGATGATAATGGCGCTCAAACCGAGTGTGACCCAGCATCGACTGAGAAAAAATCATAATCCCCTGGTGCGCCGGTCAATTCCAATTGGAAACCGGCGTACCGAACCCGCTTTATTACTAAGAAACTGCCAAATTCCGTTTCCTTTACCATGAGAATAAAGTCATGACGCCGGCCCCCATTTCGAAATTGTTAAACAGCTTTGCTCTGGAACTTATTGTCCGGATTGCTCTGACCTGTCCGTTCTGGCTGTCTGGTTTGACAAAGCTGTTCAACTGGTCGGCGGCAATAGGTGAGATGAACCATTTTGGACTTTCGCCCGCAGCACCAATGGCAGCAGGCGTTATTCTTCTGCAACTGAGCGGTTCTATTGCAATCATTCTGGGGCGTCAGGTATGGCTGGCGGCTGGCGCATTGGGACTATTTACCGCTGTCGCGACCCTTATGGCACATGCATACTGGACGTTTCCGGAAGCCGAACGCGCTGCACAAGGCAACATATTCTTTGAACATGTTGCGATCATTGCCGGGCTCACACTTGTCGCCATTCTGTCCGAAAAAACACACCCACGCGTTTAAAGCGTTTTACGGCCTTGGTTGCCGACAGCGCGGTGCCACCTTCAGATCAGGAAACACGAAAATGAACGAGACCAAACCAGTTAATACAGGTCCATGGGCACCGTTCCGGCATCGGGCATTTGCTTTTTTGTGGGTGGCAACCGTCATCTCAAATGTCGGCACCTGGATGCACGATGTCGGCGCAGGCTGGCTCATGACAGAGCTATCCCCCTCTCCGCTGGTTGTCTCGCTGGTTCAGGCTGCCACCACATTACCTGTATTCCTGTTTGCAATCTTTGCCGGGGCGCTTGCGGATTTGATGGATCGCAGAAAATTGCTGATTTCCGTCAATCTTGTCATGGCCGGGTTGGCAGCAGGACTGTCGGCGATGGTTTATCTGCAATTGGTTACGCCTACTATCCTGATCCTGTTTACATTTTTGATGGGAAGCTGTGCCGCGTTGATGGCACCTGCATGGCAGGCGATTGTTCCGGGGCTGGTTGATAAACCCCGTCTGGGAGCTGCGATTGCCCTGAATTCCATGGGCATTAACGTCAGTCGCGCAATCGGTCCGGCATTGGCCGGGTTTCTGATTGTCAGTGTTGGTCTGGTTTCTCCCTTTGCGCTCAATACCCTGAGTTTCCTTGGCATTCTTGTCGTTCTTGTCTGCTGGAAACCCGCCGAGACGCAACAGATCATGCCGCGGGAGCGCATGCTGGGCGCCATGCGAGCCGGTCTACGCTATGTCTTTAACAGCCCGCCGGTGATTGCCACCCTGATCCGGGCAGTTGCCTTCTTTTTGTTTGCCAGTGCCTATTGGGCAGTGCTGCCGTTGGTTGCACGTACTGTGCTTGACGGCGGGGCGCAGCTTTATGGCATTCTGCTGGCCAGTGTCGGGAGCGGGGCCGTTGCCGGCGCATTTGTTCTGCCACGAATCAAGGCACGACTTGGTGCGGACAAAACGGTTATGGCTGGCACGATCGGAACTGCCCTTGTGATGGTAAGCTTCGCTTTGATGCAGAACCCGATCGTGGCGGTCGTCGCCTCCTTTATCGCCGGGACGTCATGGATTGCGGTTTTATCTTCATTGAATGTGTCCGTCCAAACAGCCCTGCCTGATTGGGTTCGGGCACGGGGTTTATCTGTCTTTCTAACGCTGTTCTTCGGATCGATGTCCGCTGGCAGTGTGTTTTGGGGCTGGCTTGCCGAGACATTCTCGATTGAGACAACATTGCTGGCCGCCGGGGCAGGTGCAATCATTCTGATGATGCTCACCATGCGCATCCGCCTTAATCAGGGAGCCGACCTTGATCTCAGCCCATCAATGCACTGGCCGGAACCAATCCTGTCTGAAAGTATTGAACAGGACCGCGGTCCGGTCATGATCAGGATTTCCTATCGGATCAACCCGCAAAATCACGAGACTTTCCAAAGCCTCATGAATGAAATGCGAAAGGCCCGTCAGCGCCATGGTGCCTACCATTGGGGGCTTCATCAGGACAGCATTGATCACGACCTGTTTGTCGAAACATGGTCGGAAGGCTCATGGATCGAACATTTGCGTCATCATAAACGGGTGTCTGGCGCGGATCGCGATATTCAAGAAAAGGTCAACCTCCTGCATTCAGGCGACACCAAGCCAAAGGTCGATCATTTAATTGCGATAAATTGATCCGGGAATGCGACGATACAGGGATGACCATGCCCCATATCGTCGCAACGCTGCCTGCAATGACCTGACGTCGACTCAAACAGATTCTGATCATATCATTACCCTGATTGAGAAGTAATCAGGGTGTATAAAGGCCAGGTTTCAAGGCGATATGCTTGTATTCGATAAAGTCTTCGAGGGCGGCGAGGCCGTTGAGCCGTCCGAGACCAGACTGTTTGAAGCCGCCTTCCTCGGTATTGTCATAGACTTTGGCCCAGTCATTGACCCATACGGTTCCCGCCTCAAGCGCCTGAGCCAATTTCAAGGACCGGTCTATGTCACGCGTCCAGATGCTTGCGGCAAGACCAAATTCGCTGTCATTGGCGAGCTGTATCGCCTCTGCCTCGTCGCGAAATCGCTGTATTGTCAATACAGGACCAAATGTCTCCTCCTGAAGGATCGACAGGCTGTTATCGGTGATCTCCAGCAAAGCCGGTCGGAAAAACGCGCCTTTCGAAAGCGGCCCGACGGAAACAGGACCGCCCCGCACAACAACATGCGCACCTTCAGCAATCGCATTTTTGACCACCTGATCTACCCGCAGAACATTTTCTCGATCAATCAGCGGCCCCATGTCGCTTGAAGGGTCCCTTGCCGGGCCTACTTTCACATCGTCCAGTTGCCGGGCAAGAGTATCGCGAACCCGCTCAAAGATGCCGTCCTGAACAAGCAGGCGTGACCCGGTCATACAGAATTGGCCAGAAAAGACGGTCAGGGCCTTCTCAATCACGGGTAAGGCGGCGTCGATATCGGCATCGTCGAACAGGATCATCGGCGTCTTGCCGCCCAGCTCCATACCGAAACGCTTCATCCGTTTGGCGCCAACGGCACCGATGGCACGGCCTGTGCCGGTGCTGCCTGTAAAGCTGATCGCGGGAACATCCGGGCTTTCGACCAAATAGGCCGATCCTTCCGGACCGCTTTCAAAAAAGAGGTTGATTACGCCATTCGGGAGATCCTCGGCCTCGGCCATGATTTCCGCCATGACACTTGCCGTCTGTGCGATTTGTGCTGGAAGCTTGATGACAGCAGTACATCCGGCTGCGAGTGCTGGCGCCAGAGAGCGAATGGTCAGAACCGCAGGAGAGTTCCAAGGCGCAATGATGCCTGCGACACCCATTGGCTGTTTTAGAATCACAGACAGGCTTCCCGGTTTCGGCGTGACCGCCCGACCGCTTTCCATCAGCACCGTTGCTGCCGAATAACGCAATTTGCTCGGGATCATATCGACTTCGAAGGCCGCTTCACCTTTCACCTTGCCGTTTTCAAGGGACAGGGTTTCTATAAGGCGTTCGCGATTGCGCTCGAATGCTGCAGCAAGCTGATTTAGAACATGTGCCCGCAATTCGTGATCATGCGCCCAAGTCGTTTGCTTAAAGGCCTTTGACGCAGCCGCAACTGCAGCTTTCGCGGCCTCCATACCGTTTTCCGGGTAGTATCCGATGATGTCGTAAGTGGCCGGATCAATGGACGGCTTCAATTTCCCGTCATTTTTTTGGACACCGTTGATCCAGTTGAATGCTGTTGCCTGAACCGTCATGCCAGATGTGCCCGGGGCATTGATGGCGACCTTGTTGTCGTTGTTTGTCATTGAAGTTATCCCTTTTAATTGTCTGATGGTGCAGAACGTTCAACTGGCGCGGTGTTGTTGACCAAAGGAGCGGCTTCGGAGTACAGGCCGGATTTGCGCAAAGTGCCCCCCAAATGGTAAAAGACCTTTCCGACAAGGGGGTCAGTGACATTCGATACAATGATGACGACGACAAGTGTCGAGACGAGAACTCCCAGAGGAAACGGAAATTCTTTAAGCGCATCACCAAATATCGTTAAAAAAATCAGCACTGTTGGATAGACGGCGAGCCATATCCGCGTGGTCTTTTTCACCCGCACCATAAGGGAATGGTTAAGCTGTCTATACATTGAAGAAACTCCAATACGGATGCCTGTGATGGTGCAAATCTATTGAGACCGGAGGGGGCAGCTAATGAGGTTCTCATCATTTTCCTCCTTGGCGGCATAGATCTTGCGTCATCGACTATCTAAGAAGAACCACCTTGACGGAAGAGGGCTCCGTGTCTCATCATTGCGGACAATATGTCAGCAATAACCTCTTTGGAATCTTTGAGCGGCCTTGTGGCCTTTTCCGTCACGCTGGAGCTGGGAAGCTTTGCGGCGGCAGGGCGCAAGCTTGGTCTATCCGCATCTGCGGTTGGTAAAGCGGTCGACCGGCTCGAGCAGCGGCTTGGAGTCAAATTGCTAACGCGAACGACACGTTCGCTCACCCTCACGGGCGAAGGGGAAATCCTTTACCGATATGCTTCCCGTATTCTCAGCGATCTGCAGGAAGCGGAACTGGAGTTATCCAGCGCACAAAATACGCCACAGGGGCGGCTTAAGATCAGCGTACCAACTGTCATGGGGCGAAGCATTGTTTTGCCCGCTCTTGGCACATTCTCAGCCGACTATCCTGATGTGGCGCTGGAAATCAGTCTGGATGACCTGAAAGTCGACCTGATCGAAGGCGGATATGATCTGGTGGTTCGTCTGGGAGAGCTTGAAGATTCCAATCTTCATGCCCGTCGGATCGGGCCGCACGCCTTCACGACCTGCGCTTCACCCAGCTATCTTACGAAACATGGCACGCCGCAAACGCCCGCAGACCTTGATCGTCATTGCTGTGTTTTATATCGCTTTCCGACAACGGGCCTCCCTGAGAAATGGGCATTTAAAGGCGAATATCGCAGAATGATCGTCAAACCAGGGATAGTTCTCAATGATGGAGGCGCCCTCGCCTCAGCCGCGCTGGCCGGGCTTGGAATTGTACAGGCACCGCGTTACCTCGTTGCCGAGGATATCGAGGCCGGACGCTTGATATCCATACTCGACGCTTTTACTGACGACCGGGGCACTGTCTCTGTTGTGTGGCCATCATCGCGAACGAAGGTCGCGCGTGTACGCGCTTTCGTCAATTTCATCTCTCAATGTTTGGCAGACAAGATTTAGATCATTTGCCCGACCTTACCGTGTCTGCATTTCTTTGACTATTCGCTATCCCGATTAGGGTGCGCATAGTCAACAATGGTCGGTTAATGCCGTGGTGACCGCACCATGATCCCCGTGACGAATTGTTGTCCTAAGAGAGGAACGCAGTAATTCAAGACATATTGTCTGGAATGAAGCGACAGACAGCCTTCTACAATACCAGCGCCACTTACAATATTTTTGCGATGTCGGAAATCTATAAGAACCGTCATTCGATAGGGACATGCCTTTTGCGATGTCCCGCGGATTCCACATCAAGAGAGGCGAGGGTCAATATCATGAGTGATACACAAAACAAAACAGGTATTAATCGGCGGGATTTCATCATCGGGGCATCCGGTGCCGGTCTGGCCGCTGTTGCCTATAGCGGTGCTTTTGCGAAAACGACTGATGGATCGTCTTCTTTTGATGTGATCATCGTCGGAGGAGGATCGGCTGGTGCCGTTTTAGCCAGTCGTTTAAGCGAAGATTCATCCAGACGCGTACTGCTTCTCGAAGCGGGCAAATCGTATGCGCCGGAAAGTTATCCGGACGCCGTTCGTCTGCAAAGCATCATTGGTGGCGATCCCGAGCATGATTGGGGCTTCACCTCTGAACCGGGATGGGGGGATGTATCTTTCCCTGTGCCCCGTGGAAAGGTTCTGGGCGGATCATCCGCGGTGAATGCCGGTGTCGCAATGCGCGCAACTGCCTCCGACTTTGACCGCTGGACAAAAGCCGGGCTTCCCAATTGGTCGGCTGCTGACGTCCTGCCATTTTATAAAAAGAGTGAACGCACGGTAAATGGTGCCGATGAATTTCACGGTCGCTCTGGTCCGTGGCCAATCCATCAGCTGCAGGATGATGAAATTTCAGATATGCAGCGTGCTTTTATAAAATCCGCCCAGATGGCGGGCTTCCCCAAAGTCGATGATTTTAACGGAGATCAGCCTTTAGGTGTCGGCCCTTATCCGATGAATAATCGTATGGGACAGCGGCTTAACACCGGCATGACGTATTTGTCCAAAGCTGTTCGGGCGCGCAGGAATTTGACCATCAGAAGCAAAGCGCTTGTCGACCGGGTAGATATTATCAAAGGGCGCGCCGAAGCCATCATTCTCGAAAATGGAGAACGCCTTGCCGGTGGTGAAATTGTCCTTTCGGCAGGTGCCTATGGAACACCGGCCATTCTGCTGCGATCAGGCGTTGGCCCTGCTGACAACCTGCGTGGAATGGATATTCCTGTTGTGGCCGATCTGCCGGTAGGGCAACGGTTGCAGGAGCATCCGTTCTTCTACACAACCTGGGCGGCGAAACCGGAACGTATTGGGCTTCCGGTTCCGCCTGTTGGTGCCATTCTTTGGGCACAGTCTTCAAAGGCAGCCCCCGGAGAAGGTGATTTCCATGTAAGTGCTGTGCATTATGGTGACCCGGCCGCTTCGCCAAGCGGTGCCATTTTTATGCTTGCATTGGCGTTAACCCGACCGAAATCCACCGGCACTCTGACCTTGCGAGATCGCAAGGCGACGACATCACCTCGTATCGCGCTCAATATTCTCGGTGAAGTCGAGGATCGGCAGAAAATGGTTGAAGGTATCGAGATGATCCGTCGGATCGCACGTCAGGGGCCGCTTTCCGATATTATTGTTCAGGAACTCGTTCCAGGGGTATCCCTCACCAGCTCCGCCGATCTTATGGCCGTATTGCCAAAGGCACTTGATATCTATCACCATCCAACCTCAACCGCCCCTATGGGGGGACACAACTCCCCACATGCGGTGACAGACTATCAAGGACGCGTGAACGGTGTTGGAAATCTGAGGGTTGCGGATGCATCCAGCTTCCCCGATGTACCTTCGGTTGCCACCAATCCGACCGTTATCATGCTGGCAGAACGCATCAGTGCCTGGATGCGCACATAAAATGATGCAGCCCCATGCGGTTTCGCCAATAGGCCATCTTAATTAACAAACGTCGCCCGCGATTGCCTCGGATACGAAGCCCGAGCCCCCGGCTCGGGCTTCTCGTTCCTGAAAATTGACCCTGATCACACCGGCTAAGTTGCGAGACATGCTGTTGCGTTTTCTGCGACACAGCTTTCCATCAAGCCCGACTACCGCCCCTTAGGGTCAAGTGATATCAATGTTTTATAGAGCTTCCGGAAAATAACGCATGATCACGCGCCTGCTTTTCGCACGTGAAACGAAACTTGATTTTGAACCATTATGGTTCGCGTTCTGGATCTCTGAAGCAGTTATCACAAACGGCTATTAGACGGTTAGGTATTAGCCTGCTTGCAAAAGTCAGGAACCCCCGTCTGCTTTTCAGCTTTTGAATTATTCCGGGAGTTACTTCATGCCAACTCACGCCCCCAAGCTCACGTTAAATCGACGAGATGCACTTATTTCTGCAACAGCTTTCGCCGCAAGTTTAGCCATTCCATTGGGCACGTCGCATGCCGCGCCCCCTACCATTCAACATCTTCCCGCAGGAGAAGACACCATGGGTTACATCACGACTGACGATGGCGTACAGATTTTCTACAAGGACTGGGGCCCAAAAGACGCCCAGCCCATTGTGTTTCATCATGGCTGGCCGCTAAGTGCCGATGACTGGGATGCCCAGATGATCTTCTTCCTGTCGAAGGGATATCGTGTTGTGGCGCACGACCGCCGTGGCCACGGCCGATCCGAACAGGTTTCCGAAGGCCATGATATTGACCATTACGCAGCAGATGCATTCGCCGTCGCGAATGCACTTGATTTGCGCAACGCGGTTCACATCGGCCATTCCACAGGTGGGGGTGAAGTTGCACGGTATGTCGCACGACATGGAGAACCTGCAGGTCGGGTGGCCAAGGCTGTTCTTGTTGCTGCCATCACACCGCTGATGTTGAAGACCGAGGATAATCCCGAAGGCACGCCAATGGAAGTTTTCGACGGCTTCCGGGCTGCCTTGGCCAGCAACCGCGCACAGTTCTTCCGCGATGTTCCGTCCGGTCCGTTCTTTGGATTCAATCGCGAAGGAACGGTTGCGAGCGAAGGCACAATCCAAAACTGGTGGCGTCAAGGCATGATGGGCAGTGCCAAAGCACATTATGATGGTATCAAGGCATTTTCGGAAACAGACCTGACCGACGACCTTAAGGCGATTAACGTGCCAACTTTGGTGCTGCATGGTGAAGACGATCAGGTTGTTCCGATCGCTGCCTCAGCTTTGAAAGCCGTTAAACTGCTCCCTAACGGTTCCTTGAAAACTTATCCTGGGTTTTCGCATGGAATGTTGACCGTCAATGCGGATGTACTTAACGCCGACCTTTTGAAGTTCGTTGCCAACTGATGTGACAATGTAGTTTGCTGTTCGGAAACGGGGGGCTGTCAGAAAACCCAACAGCCCCCCAATTGTTTTACTTCCACAAATCCGGTGGAATACCGGCGTTGTTTTTGTTCAAGTCATCATGTTCGCTTGTGGCAAAAGCTTCGCCTTCAATATGATAGACCCGCGGTTCTTCCGAGAAATATTGCTCCAGACCCGTCATGAACGTCTGATGGTCTTCACTCGCCTCAAAGCCAGGTGTGTGATCCTCAAGTGAGCGCCATTGCACGATCAGATGGAACAGGTCGGGTGTTTCGATCCCTTGCGCCAGAAGGTGACCTTGGTAACCCTCTGCGCGGCGAAGCAACGGAACGACTTCGTCGAATGCTTGTCGGAACGTTTCAGTATGCTGCTTGTCAACGGGCAGCTGAGCGATTTCATAAATCATGATTGCACCTTTAAAGTAAGTTCACCGGTTAAGAACCGACACTTTCGGGATAAGCTGATGGATCAACTGCAATCGCGATTTTGCCAAGGAGGCCGTTGTTGCGGGTTTCCAGCCGGGCATGGGCGAGCGGAATGTCGGCGAGCGAATAGACCGCCCCAACATGTGGGCGCAGCTGACCGCGTTCGATCAATGTGCTCAGTTCATCAAGCTTGCCACGGTTTTGACGTGTGAAAACAAAGTGGAAGCTGGCGTTCTTGCCCCAAGCCTCAATGAGGTTCTGTGGCTTTGCAATGTCAACAATCGAGACAACGCGGCCAAGCTGGGCGAGGGCATCGGGGCTGCGCGACAATGTGTCGCCGCCAATGGTGTCGAAGATAACATCCACGCCATGTCCGCCGGTTTCGCGCATGATAACGTCAACATAGTCCTCTTTTTCGTAGTCGATGACCACATCCGCCCCCACGCTTCGTGCGAACTCAAACTGTTCTTCGCGCGCGGTTGTGAAGACCTTCGCACCGATGGCTTTCGCGATCTGGATCGCCACATGACCGACCCCGCCGGCACCACCATGGATCAGAATGCTTTCGCCCACTCTTAAGGCGACACGTCCGAGCAGGGCTTCCCATGCCGTGCCGCCCACCAGCGTCAGGGTTGCGGCCTCAAGATGGGTTAGCGAGGCAGGTTTCCTGCCAATGATGTTTTCGGATGCAACGTGGTATTCGGCATAGCTTCCGTCCCCGTCAAATATTTGCGGGGTGTACCAAACCTCGTCTCCTGGTGCGAAGGCCGTTACGCCGGGGCCGACTTCTTCGACAACGCCGGAAACATCATGCCCGGTAATGGCAGGCAGGGGCACATAATCGGGATAGTCGCCGCGCCGGACCTGATAGTCCAGCGGATTGATGGAGGTGGCATGTACGCGCACCAGAACTTGTCCCGCGTGGGGGACTGGCTTGGCAACGTCGGAAAGTTCGAACGATTCCGGGCCGCCGAATGACTTCAGGATCTGGGCTTTCATGGTTTGGGCTTTCATTTTTGGTTCCTCGTTTCGATAAAAAGAGATATCGAGATTTTTCGATGTAATGCAGGAAAAAACTACAGTTCTTTCCTGATGATATCAGCAAGTGCGCTGATGGCTGCTTCATTCCGTTTGTAGTAAGTCCATTGCCCGATGCGTCTGACTTCAACCAATCCCACGCGTTGCAGGGTTGCAAGATAATCAGACACCGTTGACTGCGACAGTCCAACACCTTCCTGGATGCTGCTGACGCAGACGCCCACCGTATGAACGTCGCCTTCGTCCTGCGGAGGGAAGCTGTTCGCAGGGTCCTTTAAACCTTTTAAGATTTCAAGGCGCGTACGGTTTGACAGGGCTTTGAATATTTCGAGCGTTTCCATATCGCGAATATATCGAGATTTACCGATATGTCAATGCGAAATGTGATCAAAGCAGATATGCGTTGATGTAGGCCTCTAATGAGTGCGCCAGCAAAGCGGAAACATTGCGACATGACCCCGAATTATGACAAACGGGTCGGTTGATCGGCGAGGAATGGAATTCTGTCGGGAGAAATGGTCTCCAGGGACAAATAATCATATAATATGATTATTGTCAGGTGCCAGAAAAGGTGACATCGAACATCTATATGAATCAATAACTTACCATTTCCGTTTGCCAGAAAAGTTGGCATGGATTGCCAGAAAAGGTGACAAAAACCTGCTCGATTGACAGAAAAGCTGACATTTCTCTCGCAGCCACTTTTCGGAACCTAAAAAGATGCCGGCACACTCGGCAAGTTTGCCAAGTTTGCTTGACGGTTTTCCGATCTTTATTTCTCTGGCTGCAGTTTTATGTCTGAACCTAGTTGTTTCAGATGCGCAACATCCTTTTCGAGATGGTCTACTCGCTGCTCCAATTTAAGCAGGCATTCACCCTCAGGATCATCAACCCATTCAATTTTTTCCAACCAGCTCTGACATCTTTTCCATAACCGTTGAAACATTTCAGGTCCTCCTTTTTCGTTCGACCAAGGTTCGGGGTTCCGGAGAATTGCTTCTCCGCTGCAACCCGGCACAAATGGCTACGACAGTCTTTCCAGAGTGTTGCAAAGTTTACCCAGCGCATTTTCACCGGAAATACGGCTGCCCAGGTCCGCCTCAAATCCTTTCACAAGTTCACGTGCCTGCCCCAGAAGACACGCCCCATCCGAGGTAAGTGAAATCCTTTGGGCACGACTGTCCTTACGGTCTTTATCCCGAGCTACCAATCCACGTCGCACCAACGGCGCAAGATTGGCCGTAATTGTTGCGTGATCCTTCCCAAGCAACTCTGCCAAATCTTTCTGGCGAAGGTCGCTATCCAAGCCGATGGCATCCAAAATCATCAATTGCGAACCGGTTATTCCGATCGGTTGCAAGACACTGTTAAGTCGCCTTGAAATCACACGGTTGACCCGCTGCAAAACAAAACAGAAGCGTCCGGATAACGGTATGTCGCCCTTTTCTGGTATCGGTTTTGTCACCGACGGGGTTCCGTTATTCTGCAGCATTGTCCCGGCGGTCTTCATGGTGGAAAATATTTGCGGGAGCATGCTCCATATCAGGTGTCGGTTTGATCCTGAACCAAACGGCATAGAGCGCAGGCAAGAAGAGAAGGATCAGAACGGTGCCCGCTGCCGTCCCCCCAATCAGCGTATAAGCCATAGAGCCCCAAAACACTGAATGGGTAAGAGGAACAAAAGCCAGAACGGCAGCAAGAGCCGTCAGGATGACCGGTCGCGCACGCTGGACGGTTGCCTCGACAACAGCATGATAATCATCAAGCCCCGCAGCAAGGTTATCCTTGATCTGTTCTGTCAGGATCAGGGTGTTGCGCATCAAAATCCCGGCCAACCCGATCAACCCCAAAATAGCGTTAAAGCCAAAGGGTTGATTGAAGGCGATCAATGTCGGAACAACCCCGACAAGCCCCAATGGCGCGGTCAACATGACCATGGTCATGGTCGACAGGCTCCGGACCTGCAGAATGATAACGATCAGGGTGGCGGCAATCATTACCGGGAAGATTTTTGCTAGCGCAGTGTTTGCCTTGACTGACTCTTCAATGCTCCCGCCCATTTCAATGCGATACCCAACCGGAAGTGAGGTGATCAGCGGCTGAAATGCCTCCATGATCTGTTTTGAAACTTCCGGCGGCTGGGTTGCTTCATTGATATCAGAGCGGACCGTAATCACCGGTGTTCGGTCACGCCGTTTCAGGATCGGTTCTTCCAGCTGTATTTCGGTTTTTCCGATCTGATCGAGCGGAATTTGTTGACCATCCCGGCTAATAAGCGAAAAATCTGCAAGCCGGGCAGGATCAAGACGCGCTTCCCCGGCACTGCGTGCCACGACAGGTACATTGCGAATGTTTTCGCGAACCTGCGTCACCGGGATACCCGTCAGGAGGAACTGCATCTGCTGTGCTGCCTCGGTCGGTGACAGGCCAATAAGATTGAGACGATCCTGATCAGGTGTGAAGCGCAGGACCGGTGCACGGTTGCCCCAATCGCGATTTGCCTGCCGGACATCCGGAACCTTGCGCATGATCTCCAGCGCCTTTTGGGAAATCTCGTAAAGCTTTTCCGGGTCTGGCCCTGTGATGCGGAACTCGACGGGGAACGGGGTATAGGGACCAAATACTAATTGCGTAACACGGACATAGGCTTCCTGTGCAAGCCCGTCGGATACGGCCGTCCGAAGGCGATGTTTCAACGCCTCCCGTCCGTCTGCATCCGGTGTTAGCACGACGATCTTGGCAAAGGACGGATCGGGAAGTTCCGGTGACATGGCAAAGAAGAAGCGCGGCGCGCCTTGCCCGATATAGCTGGTGACGATCTTTGCCTCAGGCTGTTGTTGCAGCCAGTTTTCAACTTTCTCGACTGCTGCTGTTGTGGTTTCAATACTCGTTCCTTCGGGCAGGCGCACCTCAACCAGCACTTCGGGACGATCCGACGTCGGGAAAAATTGCTGTTTAATAAGCCCCATTCCGGCTCCGGAAAGAAGGAAGGCAAAGACAACAACGCCACATGTCAGGAATTTGTGACGCACAGCGTAACGGATCATACCTCGAAGGCGCCTATAGTTCGGTGTGTCATAGATTGCATGATGTCCGCCCTCGACCGGTTTGATCGCTGGCAGCATCTTAACACCAAGATAAGGCGTAAAAATCACGGCGACGAACCAGGAGACGATGAGTGCAAAACCGACAATCCAGAAGATATTGCCGGCATATTCACCGGCACTGGACTTGGCAAAACCAACCGGCATCAAACCAATGATCGTCACCAATGTACCGGAAAGCATCGGAGCTGCGGTGTGGCTCCAGGCATAGGCCGCCGCCTTGATGCGGTCCATGCCCTCTTCCATTTTGACTACCATGACCTCGATGGCAATGATGGCATCATCGACAAGCAGGCCAAGCGCCAGAATAAGCGCCCCAAGCGTGATGCGATCAAAAAACCTTCCCGTTTCCAGCATGATCAGAAAGACAACGGCAAGGGTCAACGGAACAGCAGCCGCAACAACGATCCCCACCCGCCAGCCAAGACTGATCAGGCTCACCAGCAACACAACCCCCAGCGCCATGGCGAATTTCAGCATGAATTCCCCCACAGCGGCGTTGATATTCACAGCCTGATCACTGACCTTCTCAAAGCTGATGCCAAGCGGTAATGTCTTTGCGATGGCAGCTGATCTGTCTTCCAGTGCTTCACCCAGTTCCAGCCCGTTCCAACCCTGTTGCATCACCACAGACAGCAGAAGTGCGGGTTCACCGTCATGACGAATAATATAGGTCGGTGGATCTTCATAACCCCGGCGCACCTCGGCAACATCCGAAAGCTTCAGCGTACGTCCACCAGCAACAATCGGCGTATCCGCGATGCTCTGTATATTATTATAGGCGCCATCAAACCGAAGAAAGACCTGTGGCCCGCGTGTATCGATTGAACCGGCTGGCGTAACAGTGTTCTGTCGTTGCAAAGCGCTCGCGATCTCTTGCATCGATATGCCGAGTGTCGCCAGCTTCGCATAGGAGAATTCAACGAAAATCTGTTCAGCCCGCTCGCCAAGAATATTGATCTTCTTGACGCCCGGAACATGCAAAAGGTCCTGACGGATCGTTTCGGCCTGCCGGACCAGATCGCGCATCGGCATGCCCCGAGCCTGCAGGGCATACAGGGCAAAACTTACGTCCGAATATTCGTCATTAATGAAGGGACCGAAGACGCCGGACGGCAGATTTCGGGCTTCATCCCCCAATTTCTTGCGTGCCTGGTAGAACTCTTCGTCAACTTCAGCCGGAGGCGTACTATCTTTCAATGTGACGGTAAGAAAGGCATATCCGGGCCGTGTTATCGTCTCGACCCGATCATACCATGCCAGTTCCTGAACGCGCTTTTCCATCGGTTCGGCGACAAGGTCCTGCATCTCGCGCGCCGTTGCGCCGGGCCATGCGGCTGTCACCGTCAACGTCTTGATGGTAAAAGACGGATCTTCCGCCCGGCCCAGATTTACAAAGGCGTAAATCCCGGCTGCAGCAAGCAGAATGATAAAGAATAATGTGACAGCTCTCTCGCGAACGGCGAGCGCGGAAAGGTTTAAACGCATCAGTTCGCCGCCTCTGCCTGAAGGGTCGTTCGGATTGCGGTACCGTCCGCAAGCAGATGCGCGCCAAGGGCAACAATCTCCTGTCCTTCATTGATGCCGGTGACAATTGCGATTTCTTCGCCAAGCTTCTTGATCTGTACCGGCACAAACTGCACAGAGGCAGAATCCTCCGTGATCTTCCAGACACCCGTTCGACGGCCATCGTCCAGAACCGCGCCAATTGGGATAACGACACCTGCTTGCTGATCCTGACTGGCAATAGATACCGTCACTGTTGCTCCGAGCGGTGCCAAGGCCGCGTTGCCTTCCAGCACATAGCGGGCCTCGTAGGTCCGGGTCAGCGGATCGGCAGCATCGGAAATCTGTCGCAGACGTGCATTGCCTTGGGCTTCCTTCTTTCCATAGATACTGGCCTCGGCGATTGATCCGATTTCCGGACGGATCGTTTCAGGAAGCGCAATAACAGCCTCGCGCGGCCCGGCATGAGCAAGCTGAATAACAGTTTGTCCTGCAACGATGACCTGCCCCGGCTCGCCAAGTGTCGCAACCACAGTTCCGTCAGCATCGGCGTGTAAAGTGGAATAGGTAGCAGCGTTTTCCGCAACTTCCGCATCCGCTTGTGCAGCAGCCAGCTGGGCTTTTGCCGTATCAAGCGCAGCCTTGACCTGTTCATAACGCTGTCGACTGGCTGCCAACCCGTTTTTGACCAGCGTTGCATATCTTTTCTCGTCAGCTTCTGCCTGAACAAAAGCTGCCCGCGCGGCAGCAACGGCATTGCGCTTGGCTGTCAAAGCGAGATCCAAATCCGTCTCGTCGAGCCGCATCAAAGGCTGACCAGCTTCAACCTGTTGCCCGACATCCACAAGGCGTTCGACAATTTTGCCCGGCACGCGGAATCCCAAATTGCTCTGAACCCGTGCGGCAATGGAGCCCGTGAAAGAACGCTCGGCACCAAGAACGCTTGTCGCTTTCGTCACCTTCACCAGGACCGGCGCTTCGCGGGGGTCTGTGGACGCCAACGCTTTGCGCGGTGAGGATTGCGAGAGAACAACACCCCCAATCATCCCAACAGCTGCCAATGCGATCACACCAAAAAGAAATAGCCGTTTGCGCCTCATAACCGAGCCTTTCAATAGAAAACTTAGTTCACCACTTAGATTACATTCGGCATCATTACCTCAATTAGATGTCAATCGCAATCTATTTTCACCGCGGTGCGTCCTGGATCACATCGAAAGCATTTCCAGAACACTTGCACTAAGACGACAAAACAACTATAGATGTTAGTTGAAATCTAACTGTGGGTATCAAGCAATGCGTGTCAGCCGTGAACAAGCCGCCCTAAACCGCCAAAACGTGATCGATGTCGCCAGTCGCCTGTTCAGGGAACACGGGTTTGACGGGATTGGCCTTAAGGATCTGATGAAAAGTGCCGGACTGACCCAGGGCGCCTTCTATAAGCAGTTCACCTCAAAGGAAGACCTTGTTGCACAGGCATCACAACGTGCTCTGGAGGGGTCGACAGAGAGATGGACCGAAGCTGCCGAGGAAAACCCGGACGACCCACTTGATGCCGCAATCGCATTTTATCTCAGCGAAGGCCATCAGGAAGAAAAAATGGACGGCTGTCCGATCGTCGCGCTCGGTGCAGATGCCGCCCGACAAAGCCCTGACGTCAAAGCCTCATTTGAATCAGGCGTGAAGGCTCATCTTGAAGTGCTTGGCCGAATGATTTCTGCAACCAGCGCAGCAGAGCGGGAAGAGAAATCAATTGCTATTTTGTCGATGATGGTTGGTGCACTTACATTGGCCCGCGTTGTTAACGATCCGAAAATGGCACAGTCATTTCTGGATTCAGCCGCCCAAAAAGTCAGGGAAATTGCCTAACCCCTGATGATCATACTTGCCGAAAGAATGTTCCGAAGCCCCGAGTCATAGGGCTTCAATCGCCAATGCAATACCTTGTCCGCCTCCGATACAAAGTGTGACGAGACCCTTTTTCACACCATCCCGCTGCATGGAGTGCAACAAACGTGTGACCAGAACCGCACCTGTCGCCCCGATGGCATGACCATGTGCAATGGCACCTCCCTCCACATTCACAATGTCCTCGGGCAACCCCAATTCCTTCATGACGGCAAGCGGCACGGCGGCAAATGCTTCATTGATCTCGACACGGTCCAGATCGGATACGGCCCAACCTGCACGATCCAGCGCCTGGCGCACGGCAGGCACTGGTCCCAGGCCAAAAAGACCGGGTTCAACAGCCCCAACACCATAAGCGACGATTCGGCCAATTGGATCGACACCGGACGCCTCAGCAAAACTTCGCTCGGCAACAACCATGGCGGATGCAGCACTGTTAAGGCCCGGCGCGTTACCCGCAGTGATGGTACCACCATCTCTGAAGGCGGGTCTCAACCTAGCCAGTGCTTCCAAAGTGGTACCCTGTCTTGGTGCTTCGTCGACCATAAAGTTCTCGAATTCTTTGAGGCCCTGAATGGTAACGGGAACAATCTCGAATCTGAACTTGCCTGCATTGCGCGCAACACAGAAAAGACGTTGTGATCGCTCGGCCCAACGATCCTGCTCCTCCCGATTCAGTCGGGCATGGACCACCAAATCTTCTGTATGCCAACCTGAATGCTGCCCTGAGAAGGCATCATTCAGACCATCACGAAGCATACTATCGACACCCGTTGCATCGCCCATGCGATAACCCTGACGTGCTCCTCCCAACAGGTGCGGCGCACGATCCATATTCTCCATACCGCCCGCAATCGCCGCATCATGAAGACCCAGTTCGATCTCCTGAGCCGCCGTCACGATTGCCTGCGCGCCGGAACCACAAACACGGTTCACCGTAAAGGCAGGTACCGAAACAGGCAAACCACCTCCGATTGCAGCTTGACGTGCCGGATTCATCCCGTTGCCAGCCTGGATGACATTTCCCATAACCACAGAACCGATATTTCGGGCTTCAAGCCCGGATCGTTCCAGCGTTTCTCGCACCACGATAGCTCCCAGATCCACAGCCGGAGTATCCTTCAATGCACCACCAAAAGCGCCAATAGCCGTTCGAACCGGATATGCGAGAACAATTTCTCTTTTCGTCATGACAGTCTCTTTAATTCGGGGATTACGGGGAGAAATAACGTTAAATATCGGCTTTCAAAGCGCGCATGGCTGTCACCTACAGAACACATGCATTCTGGCCCGTGCCCTTTGCTTGTCCGCGACATGCGATATTTTCAGTCTCGTATTACTCATGGACAGGCAGCGCTTTAAACTGACGGCTTAATGCAACCGGAATGAAGGTCAGAATGGCCAATCCCGAAGCAATGCTCAGAACCAAGGCAAGGGAACTGAGTGGCGCAAGCGGCAAAATGCTGGCAAATGACGCCCCGACAGCAGCACAACTCATCTGTAAAAATCCCAGCAATGCAGACGCCAATCCCGCCTGCTTGCCAAAAGGATGAAGTGCGATTGCAGTGCCGAGCGGATTGATCAGCCCCATACCAAACAAATACACTGCGATGACGACAGTAAAAGACGTAAATGAGGGAGCAGCGGCAAAAACAAACATGAGAAGGCTGCCAACCAGCGCAATCAGAAGGCCGATCATGCCGATCCTGCGCTGGCCCCAGCGACCTGCCAGATGTGGTGCGAGAAAACCCGCCAGGAATACGATCAGAACCGTTCCGGCAAAAGTCCATCCAAGCTCGACAGGCGAGAGGCCCAGTTCATCAAGCAAGATCGACGGTGCCGCAGCAAAAAAGGTATATAGCCCGCCGATTATCAGGCTTACGGAAGCAGCAGGAAAAAGAAAATGCGGATTGATAATCAGTCGACCGTATGCCGTTGCAAAAGTTGAAACTTTCAACAATGTCCGGCGACGGCGCGGAAGGGTTTCACCAATATGCGTCACATAATGGAGTGAAAGAACCATAGCGAAAACTGCCACCACAAGGAAAATAGGGCGCCACCCGAACAGTCCGTCCAATGCGCTGCCAAGCAAAGGCGAAAATCCCGGTGCCGCAGCCCCCGCAATCATCGTGAGTGATAAGGCCCGCGCAAGAACCTCACCATCGAACAGGTCACGGGCAATTGCACGCGAGAGCACCGATGCTGCACAAGCTCCAAAAGCCTGTATGATTCGACCAAACACGAGGAAGGGCAAGCTGTCAGCGGCGGCGCAAAGGACACTTCCGACGACAAACACTCCAAGCCCTCCCAAAACCAGCCACTTGCGGCCCAGATGGTCCGAAAGCGGTCCGGCCAGAAGCTGCCCGAAGGCAAAGGCCACAAAGAAGCTGCTCAGAGTCAGGCCAAGATCTCGCGAAGAAACATCCAGGCTCGTACCCATTCCAGAGAACGCGGGGAGAATAATATTCGTTGAAAGCGTCCCTAATGCGGCCAGCCCCGCAAGCAGGAATATCGTCCCCTTAGACAACCGATGCTCTGATGCAGCAGGAGATATGATCGTGGACATGGAACTCAAGCCTTTCGGGGAATGATCATGCATGATGACGTTCCATGCGCGTGGATTTTGCCTTCCTCATTCTCAATCCTGCCTTCCAGCGTAATCAGGGTTCGACCGCGTACAACCACATAGCCCGTCACATGCATCACACCGGAATGAATGGATATCGGGCGGACAAACTTGGTTGATGTCTCAAGCGACGGGCAGGCTTCACCAGCGGCGAGCGTCGTCTGGGCAGCAAGTGACATCGCTGTATCAAGCATTGTCATCGCCCACCCGCCGTGAATGGTATTTGTCAGATTGCAAAAACGGGCTTCAGGAGTAGCACGCAGTTCAACCTCCCCACTTCAGGAAGAAGCAGCTTAAAGGGAAGTGTTTCTGCCATTGCAGGAGGACGGAAGGTGCCATCTGCCAATCTCGAAACGCATTCAAGTCCTGTGCATGCCATTAACTCGGACACAGAAACTTGGCCATCGCGGATCTCCGCTCGAGACGATCCTGTCATGTATTGATCCTCGTTCTTACCCGCCATCCAGACACGTGTGGCAAAGCATTTTTAGATTTTGATTGAAATCTATAATCCACATAGAGTATGAACGCAATCTATTAATCCACTTGGGCAATTATCGAGATCTCACATCCTCGAAACAGGAAAAAACAGCCATGTCGAATTCTAAAATTGTGGTCGTAACCGGCGTATCGTCCGGTATTGGCCGCGCTACCGCCATCAAGTTTGCCCAGAAGGGCTGCAGGGTTTTTGGTACCGTGCGAAATATTGAAAAAACACAACCTATAAACGGCGTTGAGCTGGTCGAACTGGATGTTCGCGACGAAACGGCGGTTCAAAATGGTATTCAAACCATCATTGATCAGGCCAATCGCATTGATGTGCTTGTAAACAGTGCGGGCGTCACCCTGCTGGGCGCAACTGAAGAGACCTCTGTTGGCGAGGCGCAGGCGCTATTTGACACCAACGTTTTTGGCATCCTGCGTGTTGCAAAAGCTGTCCTGCCATATATGCGCGAACAACGTTCTGGTCGCATCGTAAACATCAGCTCAGTACTGGGCTTTCTTCCGGCGCCATATATGGGCCTCTATTCAGCATCCAAGCATGCTGTTGAAGGTCTCTCCGAGACTCTGGATCATGAAGTCCGCAAATTCGGGATCCGGGTATCGCTTGTCGAACCGTCCTTTACCAAAACCAATATGGACATCAACGCCCCCCAGACAGCATCCAAAATCGCCGCCTATGACAAGGACCGCAACACTGTATTCGAAGCCATCCAAGCGAATGTCCACAAAGCCCCCGAGCCCGACGAAGTCACTTCCACGATCGTTAATGCGGCCTTGGGTACATGGAAGATGCGACGGACGCCAAAAGGCGAAGCTTCGCTTCTAAGCAAGTTGCGACGTTTCATGCCTTTCGGTCCTGTTGATTCTGGGATCAGAAAGACCTTTGGACTTTCCTGAAATAGACCGTAACCCTTGAACCTCTTCGATATTTTGGAAAAGGCTGTCACTCATCTGCAATACATAAGGAAGATGAACGGCAGCTTTTCCTTTCAGTTCAGAAAGAAATCTCTACTTCGATAAACTAACGCACCATAACCCAAATTTATAACAACCGGGGTTTAGGGCGTGTTAGGAATTCGGAGCGGGATTAATCAGGGGAAATGGCGTCCATGGGCAATAATCATATAATATGATTATTGCCCATGGTAGGCCCGGAGGGACTTGAACCCCCAACCAGACCGTTATGAGCGGTCGGCTCTAACCAATTGAGCTACGGGCCCCCAAGAAACAAGATGGGGTATAGAAAAGACCGCACCAGATGACTGGTGCGGTCCCGAAAACTAGCGATTTTCGGGCCAAGGTCAAGCCCGAACGTCGTGTTATTTCTTAATAATCGAGGAACGAACGCAATTTGCGTGAGCGTGACGGATGTTTGAGCTTCCGCAGCGCTTTTGCTTCGATCTGACGAATACGTTCACGGGTCACAGAGAACTGCTGACCAACCTCTTCTAGGGTGTGGTCGGTGTTCATGCCGATCCCGAAACGCATCCGCAGAACACGTTCTTCACGCGGCGTAAGGGACGCCAGAACGCGTGTGGTGGTTTCACGCAGGTTTGCCTGGATCGCCGCATCAAGCGGTTGAACAGCGTTTTTGTCCTCAATGAAATCGCCCAGATGGCTGTCTTCCTCGTCCCCGATCGGGGTTTCGAGAGAGATAGGCTCTTTGGCAATTTTCAGAACCTTGCGAACCTTTTCAAGCGGCATCTGAAGTTTTTCAGCCAGCTCTTCGGGGGTCGGTTCACGGCCGATTTCATGCAACATCTGGCGCGACGTCCGCACCAGTTTGTTGATGGTTTCGATCATGTGAACCGGAATACGGATGGTTCGGGCCTGATCGGCAATAGAACGCGTGATCGCCTGACGGATCCACCAGGTCGCATAGGTCGAGAATTTATACCCACGGCGGTATTCAAATTTATCCACCGCCTTCATCAGGCCGATATTGCCTTCCTGAATAAGGTCGAGGAACTGAAGACCACGGTTGGTGTATTTTTTGGCAATCGAGATCACAAGACGCAGGTTGGCCTCGATCATCTCTTTCTTTGCACGGCCTGCTTCGCGTTCACCCTTGTTCACCACGCCATAAACGCGGCGGAACTCGCCAATCGGCAAGCCAACTTCGGCGGAAACACCACCAATGCCTTCGCGCAAATTGGCAATTTCATCAGGATAGCGTTCGATAAAGGCTTTCCAGCCCTTGCCCGGCAGGCCCGAAACACGTTCCATCCAGTTCGGATCAAGCTCGTTGCCCTGATACTGTTTCACAAAATCAGGACGCTTGATTTTGCAGCGGTCGGCAAAGCGCAGAAGCTTACCTTCAAGGCCAAGCAAACGGTTGTTCAAGCCGGTCAGGTGATCGAGAAGCTCTTCAATCCGGAAGTTGTTCAGATGAACATCTTCCATCAGGTCGACCATCTCGTTTTTAAGCTTGTTGTAACGCTTTTCGGTCGCGGCCGGCACGGCCTCGCCCTTATTATGCGCAACAAGACGCTGTTCCTGCGCTTTATGGAGTTTCTCGTAGGTCTTCGCAATCAGCTCAAACTTCTCAAGAACCTGCTCGGTCAGTTCTTCTTCCATTTTGGAAAGAGAGACATTGACCTGCTCGTTCTCGTCATCGTCTTCATCGCTGTCGCGCGGGCCCTGAGCCTGTTCTTCTTCCTCGTCATCATCATCGGATTTTTCAGAAGTCTCGGACTCGTCTTCGTCGTCCTCCTCTTCCTCTTCACCAATGGTGTGCGGGGTTTCGGTTTCGGCCTCATCATCGTCGTCGTCATTGGCACTGTCGAAACTTTCGACATCTGCTTCCGGATCGACTTCCTCGGCATCGGCTTCTTCGCCGTCACTTTCCTGTGCGGCAATTTCCGCATCCGGGCCACCGCCATAGGTGGTCTCAAGGTCAATGACATCGCGCAGTAAAAGCTCACCAGCCTGAAGCTGGTCATGCCAATTGACAATCGCGCGAATGGTGAGCGGGGATTCGCAAATCCCGCCAATCATCATGTCACGACCGGCCTCGATACGTTTGGCAATGGCGATTTCGCCTTCGCGCGAGAGCAATTCGACACTGCCCATTTCGCGCAGATACATACGCACCGGATCATCGGTACGGCCCACATCATCTTCAGAGATATTACCACGCGGATCAGCTTCTGCTTCCTCGCTGTCGTTATCATCTGAATCGTCACCATCGATGACATTGATGCCCATCTCATTGAGATTGCTCATCACGTCTTCGATCTGTTCCGACGAGAAATGCTCTGACGGCAAAGCCGCATTCAGTTCATCGACCGAGATGTGGCCTTTCTCTTTGCCCTTCGCAATGAGCTTTTTGATGGCCGACTTATATGTATCGAGAAGAGGTCCGTCTGCGTTTTCAGAAGAGTTCTTTTTCTCTTCAGCGTTCGAAGTCTTAGACGACATCTATTCCCCGTTTCCCGCTGGGTACATGTTCTGTACCGTTGTTGTCCCAAGCACTGTATTCTCAGCGCAAATCACAAATAGCCCGAGCGCTGATCCGGCGTGCACCGCACCCAAAGATCAGTCGTCGAGCTTAAACACTTTCTCCCGGCGACGAGCGAGATCCTCACGTCTGTGAGAAAACCTCTCCCATTCTTCCTCGCTGGTATCTGCTGCCAACTGTCGGACGGCGTATTTTGCCTCTTCGTCCTCCAGGGAGCTTACAGCCATGGAAAAAACCTGTTTCCAACCCGTTCGGGCCCGTTCAAGCGGCGTTTCGGACTTGGCGAAAGCAGCGTGCGCTATAATATCGGCACTAACCACCCGCAAAACTGTCTCTGACAGCCCGTCGCGCTTCAATTGGGCCTTGATCGTATCAGAATCAAGTCCAGGATCATCATCAAGCAGCTTTAAGACGGCCCGACGAAGATTGTCAAGCTCGGAGTCTGCACAACTATAGATTCCGAGCTGTTCACCGACCTCATCATGCAGATGAGGATGGTTGATCAGCGTCACCAGCAGGATCGAGTCTTGCAGGTCACGCTTCTTTTGCATGGGTGGACGCGACATCCCCGGCACCGCTTTACCGGCCGGACCCCAGAAATGGTCATTTTTCCCGCGTTTACCAGCCCGGCCCGGTTTTTTATTTTGATAACCGCCTGCCGATCCCCCCGAATATCCACCGCCATAACCACCACGACCGGCCGGTTTTCCGGGTTTTTCGCCCTTAAACAATTTCCACGTGCGATCATTAAACATGGATCGGTACTGCGATTTAACCGCGTCATCGGCAATCACGGAAATCCGCTGATGAAGGTCGGCCTCAAGGGCGGCACGCCGTTCGGGGGTATCAATCTTGCGGCCCGACAATTCCATGCGCCAGATCAACTCAGCCAACGGAACTGCCGTATCAATAATTTTCTGGAACGTCGCAAACCCGTCGGGGGCGGCCATCATGGTATCGGGATCTTCGCCTTCGGGCAGGATGGAAAACACCAGTGACTTACCGGGGCGCAGGATCGGCAGTGCGCGTTCTGCGGCACGCACAGCCGCCCGTTTGCCCGCCGCATCACCGTCTAGACACATCACCGGCTCGTTGGTCATTTTCCAAAGTTCGCCGATTTGTTCTTCGGTGACCGCTGTGCCGAGTGGGGCGACGGCCCCGCGATATCCCGCCCGGTGCAGGGCAATGACATCCATGTAACCTTCGGTCACGATAATCGGTGCATCGTTCTGCGATGCTTCGCGCGCCTGCGGCAGGCCATACAACAACCGCCCCTTATGAAACAGCGGCGTATCCGGACTGTTAAGGTATTTTGGCTTGCCATCCCCCATGACACGACCACCAAAGGCCACCACGCGGCCCCGACGATCAAGTATCGGAAACATCACCCGGCCACGGAACCGGTCATAGCTTTGTCGCCCGCTATCTTCGGGCTCGATCAAAAGTCCGGCTTCGATCATCAGCTTTTCGTCGATTTCTTCGCGCTTGAGTGCGGCCTTCAGTGCACCACGATTATCGGGCGCAAACCCCAGACGGAAATCGGCAATGGTTTTGTCATCCAGACCGCGTCGGCGGAAATACTCCAAACCTTCCTTGCCCTCGGGCATGCGCAGCATGCGTTCAAAGAACACACAGGCGACTTCCATCACCTCATAGAGGGTTTTGGCTTTTTGTTCGCGTTCCTGGGCTTCGCGGGATGGTTTTGGCACATCCATGCCGACCTGATTGGCCAGCACCTCAACCGCCTCGACAAAGGTCAAACCACGGGTATTCATCACAAAGCTGATGACATCGCCATGCGCGCCACAGCCAAAGCAGTGATAGAAACCTTTTTGGTCGTTGACCGTAAAGGAGGGAGATTTTTCAGAATGGAACGGACATAGCCCGGAATATTCCCGGCCACGCTTGATCAGCTTCACAGACGATCCGACGACATCCGCCAAATCGACCCGTGCCCGCAGGTCGTCTAGAAACGACTGGGGAAAGCTCATGATTGTCCCGATCCCGTGATTTTGGTGCGATCATCCGCACAAATGGTAATTACCCTGCCCCGGACTGTTTTTTATTGCTGTATCAATGACAGGCCTGAGACGACGAAAGCCGGACGATTTTACACGCCCGGCTTCCATTTAAATAGGCTTCTTGGCGTTAACCCAGAAGTTTTTTGGCAACGCCACCAGCTTTGCCGAAATCCATGGTGCCGCTGTACTGTTCACGCAGAACAGCCATGGTTCGACCCATGTCCTTAAGGCAGGTCGCGCCAAGATCGGAAACGGCACCGCGCACAGCATCTTCGATTTCTTCATCGGAAAGCTGTTTGGGCAGGAACGTTTCAATCACGGCGATTTCGGCCGCTTCCTGTTCTGCCAATTCCGGGCGATTGCCCTTGGTGTACATTTCGATGCTTTCGCGGCGCTGTTTTACCATCGCCTGAAGCAGAATGACGATATCATCGTCGGAAATACCATCGGTATTCCCCTCGCCCCGTGCTGCGATATCGCGTTCCTTAAGTGCTGCCAGAATAAGGCGCACGGTGGTTACGGAGCAGGCATCCTTCGCAAGGACGGCCTTTTTCAAAGCGTCAGTAAGCTGCGATCGCAGCATGGCTCATCTCTGATTCTGTGGAACAAAGGAGCGAACATAGCGCAAAACACCATCCGAGGCAAAGAAAACCGCACCCCTCAAACCGTTGATTTTCCAAGAGAAATAAAAGTTTAGATGCGTCCTTGACAGGCCTGCCTCGTTCCCGTAGACATCCGCCAATTTGCCTACCGGGATTAAGCTTCGCCCCGCTTTCAGCACACCCGACTAGCGCAACCAAGACGCGTAGTCATCCATGCTGGAAAACACTTGGCACGTCTGCATGTCCGGTATGCGGGTTAAAAGCAGCCGTTTGAGTCGGCTTGCGTGAAATTATTATATATATAAAGACTCCGTGTCTCACCGTGGAAAGATCGAAAGGACATTTGCCAATGTCATCCCCCACGCACACCCCGCCTCCTGGTGCTTCTGCCGTTCTGGTTCTTGCAGATGGTTCAGTATTTTGGGGACGCGGCGTCGGTGCCCGAGGAGAGGTCGTCGGCGAAGTCTGCTTCAACACCTCGATCACGGGCTATCAGGAAATCATGACCGACCCGTCCTATGCAGGTCAGATGATCACCTTTACTTTCCCCCACATCGGCAATGTCGGCACCAACGATGAAGACATCGAAAAGGCCACACCGGTTGCCCTTGGCTGCATCCTGCGCCAGGACATCACCGAACCGTCAAACTACCGCGCACAGAAACATTTCAACGACTGGCTGACCGAACATGGCCGGATCGGGATTGCCGGCGTTGATACCCGCCGCCTGACCAAGCGCATCCGAAATGAAGGTGCCCCCAACGGGGTGATTTCCCACAACCCCGATGGCACGTTTGATATCCCCGCTCTGATCGCCATGGCCAACGACTGGCCGGGACTTGAGGGCATGGACCTTGCCAAGGACAACAGCTGTGAGGCCGGGTACGAATGGGATGAAACCCTTTGGACCCGCGAAGGTGGCTACGGCGCACTTGGCAATGCCAAGCACCATGTGGTTGCCATCGATTACGGTGTAAAGCGTAACATTCTGCGCAATCTCGCCGCCCTTGACTGCAAGGTATCGGTCGTTCCGGCAGACACCTCGGCCGAGGACATTCTGGCGATGAACCCGGATGGGGTGTTCCTGTCAAACGGCCCCGGTGACCCGGCGGCAACCGGTACATATGCCGTTCCGACCATTCAAAAATTGATGGACAGCGGAAAGCCGGTCTTTGGCATCTGTCTTGGTCATCAGATGATGGCGCTGGCCCTTGGCGCCAAGACGCAAAAAATGGATGTTGGCCATCGTGGTGCGAATCACCCGGTCAAGGACACCACCACCGGTGTTGTCGAAATCACATCCCAGAACCACGGCTTTGTTGTTGATAAAGACAGCCTGCCTGACCACGTCGAAGCAACGCACTTCTCGCTGTTTGACGGATCGCTTGCGGGCTTGCGCGTTAAAGACAAACCGATCTTTGCGGTTCAGTACCACCCCGAAGCATCCCCGGGACCGCATGATAGCCACTACCTGTTCAAACGTTTCGTTGGTCTGATCGAGGACGCGAAATCCCGATGACGGGACACGCCCCAAGATAACCGATTAACGGACTTAAACGAGGCGGTGCAGCAGACGCGCCCGCCCTGCGAAAAGCGGAAAAAGACATGCCGAAACGTACAGACATTAAATCCATTCTTATCATCGGTGCTGGCCCGATTGTGATCGGTCAGGCTTGCGAGTTCGACTACTCCGGTGCTCAGGCCTGTAAGGCGCTGAAGGAAGAAGGGTATCGCGTCATTCTGGTCAACTCCAATCCTGCGACCATCATGACCGACCCGAACCTTGCCGATGCGACATATATCGAGCCAATCACCCCAGCCATGGTCGCCAAGATCATTGCAAAAGAACGCCCTGACGTTCTTTTGCCGACCATGGGTGGCCAGACGGCCCTGAATACCGCACTTGCCCTGCATGATGATGGCACGCTTGAAAAATACGGCGTTGAAATGATCGGTGCAAAAAAGCACGTCATTGAAAAGGCCGAAGACCGTCAGCTGTTCCGCGAAGCCATGGACAAGATCGGCCTTGAAAGTGCGCGTTCGGCCATGGTTCGTACGTTCGAAGAAGCGGTTGTGGCCCTTGAAACCACAGGCCTTCCGGCGATCATTCGCCCAAGCTTTACCCTTGGCGGTGAAGGGGGCGGCATTGCCTATAACCGCGAAGAGTTCGAACAGATCGTGCGCAACGGATTGGCGATTTCGCCGACCCATACGGTCCTGATCGAAGAGTCCATTCTGGGCTGGAAAGAATATGAGATGGAAGTTGTGCGCGATCACGCGGATAACTGCATCATCATCTGTTCGATTGAAAACGTCGATCCGATGGGCATTCACACCGGGGACTCGATCACCGTCGCCCCGGCATTGACCCTGACCGACAAAGAATACCAGATCATGCGCGATGCCTCCTTGGCGGTGCTGCGTGAAATCGGTGTTGATACCGGCGGCTCGAACGTTCAGTTCGCGGTAAATCCTGATGATGGCCGTCTGATCGTCATTGAAATGAACCCGCGTGTGTCGCGTTCATCAGCACTGGCATCCAAGGCAACCGGCTTCCCGATTGCCAAAATCGCTGCCAAGCTTGCGGTTGGCTATACCCTTGATGAGCTTGACAACGACATTACCGGTGTCACCCCGGCATCCTTCGAGCCGACCATCGATTATGTCGTCACCAAAATCCCGCGCTTCACGTTTGAAAAATTCCCGGGTGCACAGGCGCTTTTGGGGACCGCGATGAAGTCGGTTGGCGAAGCCATGTCAATTGGCGGCAGCTTTGCCGAAAGCCTTCAGAAAGGCCTTCGTTCGATGGAAACCGGTTTGACCGGCCTGAACGAAGTGAAAATCGAAGGCGCACCGGACAAGGCCGCGATCCGCGCCAAACTGACCCAGCCAATCCCGTTCCGTATCCTTTACGCGGCACAGGCGTTCCGTCACGGCATGACCTTGGCTGAAATTCAGTCGGCGACCAAGTTTGACCCTTGGTACCTGCGTCAGATCGAAATGCTGGTCACCGAAGAAGAAAACGTTCGCGCCAACGGCATCCCGAAAGACAAACAGAACCTGCTGCGCCTTAAAAAACTTGGTTTCTCCGACGCGCGTCTGGCCGAACTGGTCGGTCGCGAAGAAGACGATGTGCGTGCTGACCGTCAGGCCCTTGGCCTGCGCCCGGTGTATAAACGCATTGATACCTGTGCGGCAGAATTCCCGTCGCGTACGTCCTACATGTACTCGATGTACGAAGGCGACGGTTTCTTTGAACCTGAAAACGAAGCTGAAATCACTGATCGCAAGAAAGTCATCATTCTTGGTGGTGGCCCGAACCGGATCGGTCAGGGCATCGAATTTGATTACTGCTGTGTTCACGCGGCCTATGCGCTGCGCGAAACCGGGATCGAAGCGATCATGGTCAACTGTAATCCGGAAACGGTTTCAACCGACTATGACACATCAGATCGTCTGTATTTCGAACCGCTGACCGCCGAAGACGTGATTGAGCTGTGCCAGCTTGAACAGACCAACGGCGAACTGCTGGGTGTGATTGTTCAGTATGGCGGACAAACCCCGCTTAAACTGTCTGCTGCTCTTGAAAAGGCTGGCATTCCGATCCTTGGCACCAGCCCCGATAGCATCGACCTTGCCGAAGATCGCGACCGGTTCCAGGAACTGATCAACAAACTTGGCCTGAAACAACCGGCCAACGGCATTGCCCGTTCGGTTGATGAAGCCGTCAAAATTGCCGAAAGCATCGGCTATCCGATTGTGATCCGCCCGTCTTACGTGCTGGGCGGTCGTGCGATGGAAATCGTCCACACCACCGAAGACCTTCTGCGCTACATGCACGAAGCGGTTCAGGTATCGGGCAAAAGCCCGGTTCTGATCGATAGTTTCTTGCAAGATGCAATTGAAATTGATGCCGACGCGGTATCAGACGGCGAAAACGTCTTTGTTGCCGGGATCATGCAGCACATCGAAGAAGCCGGTATTCATTCGGGTGACTCGGCCTGTTCCCTGCCGCCATATTCGCTTGATGAGGCCATGATCGACCGCCTGAAAGCACAGACCGTTCAACTGGCCAAGGCGCTTGATGTTGTCGGCCTGATGAACGTTCAGTTCGCGATCAAGGATGACGAGATTTATCTGATCGAAGTCAATCCGCGTGCATCGCGTACGGTACCGTTCGTTGCTAAGGCCACCGGCAACCCCATTGCCAAAATCGGCGCACGGATCATGGCCGGTGAAAAACTCGGCGACTTTGACATTGATCCGGGTCCGTTCAAACACATCGCGGTCAAGGAAGCGGTCCTTCCGTTCAACCGCTTCCCGGGCGTTGATACCTTGCTTGGCCCGGAAATGCGTTCGACCGGCGAGGTCATGGGCCTTGATACTGATTTTGGCCGTGCCTTTGCCAAGGCACAAATGGCGGCGGGCCATACCTTGCCACTTAAAGGCAACGTTTTCATCTCAGTCAAAAACCATGACAAACCGGCTGCAGTTCAACTCGCACGCGATGCGATTGCACTTGGCTTTGGTGTGGTCGCGACCCATGGCACAGCAGAAGCTCTTGAAAAAGAAGGGCTGGACGTCACCCCGGTCAATAAGGTACAGGAAGGACGTCCTCATGTTGTCGACATGATGAAGAACGGTGATATCAACCTGGTATTCAACACCACAGAGAGCAAACAGGCCGTGGTCGACAGTTTCTCGATCCGCCGCACAGCTCTTACTGACGATATTCCGTACTACACCACAGTCGCCGGTGCACGTGCCACTTTGCGTGCCATCGACAACCTGAAACGCGGAGCACTTGATGTTCGCGCGCTTCAGGAATATCTTGGGGACAAGTACTGAGGTTCTTAACCGAATCCGACCAAAGAGTTTAGACCGCCCGGCGGTAAATGCCGGGCGGTTGATTTTGTAGTATCGACCGCAATTAAGAATAGGCTGTGAGCGCGATGGAAAAAGTACCAATGACCCCGCAAGGGCATCAGCGCCTCGAAGAAGAACTGAAGCACCGCAAATCCGTTGAACGTCTTGAAATCATCAAGGCAATCGCGGAAGCGCGCGAGCATGGTGATCTTTCGGAAAATGCCGAATATCACGCTGCCCGCGAACGCCAAAGTTTCTGCGAAGGTCGTATTGCCGAGCTGGAAGATGTCCTGAGCCGGTCCGAAGTTATCGATGTACCGTCACTTGCCGGTTCCGTCGTTAAATTCGGGGCAACGGTTGAACTTGTCGACGAGAACACCGACGAAGAAACCACCTATCAGATTGTTGGCCCGATCGAGGCTGACATCAATGCCGGTCGTATTTCGACAACGTCCCCGATTGGGCGTTCACTGATTGGCAAGTCGGTTGGTGATTCTGTCGAGGTAATCGTTCCCGGCGGCACCAAGAGCTATGAAATTTTGAAGGTCGACTTCGCCTGATTGAAAAAAACTTTCAATACGAAAACGGCCCGTCATCAAAACGGGCCGTTTTTTTATGCCTTCATTTCATCAAACACAGAAATTCCGGATGAACGCCATGACAGCCCAGATCACCATCCGCCAAGCAATCCCTGATGATTGCGCCCATGTCGCAGACATGTCCAATGCCCTGCATGTTGAAATGGATTACGACAATCCACCCCATAGCACGGACAGCATCCATGACATGATGTTTGGTAAACATGCGCTGATCAAAAGCCTGATCGCATGGCACGGTGAAACCCCGGTCGGACAGGCGGTGTTTCAGCCTTTCTACAACCCGGATATCTCGAAACTGGGTTTGTGGATGACCGAACTGTATGTCACGCCTGACATGCGATCAGAAAAGGTCGGGCATAAACTCATGGCCGCCATGGGCAATCACGTGATCAGGCATGGCTATGTTTCAATGTGGTGGTCTGTGCTTCAACGCAACGAAGGGGCGCTTCGTTTCTATGAACGGCTTGGCGCACGTAACTCCGGCGCATTGCAGTATGAGATTGATGGTGACGCGCTGATGCGCCTTACCGATTAGCGGCAAAGTTTCATGCAAAAAACCCAATCTGCCGTAAAGCAGACCGGGTTTCATTCAACGCGAGCTTCACCACAAAGACGTGTCAGTCTTCAGCTTCGATATCGATCGGCACGCCGGGCATATTTTTGGCCGTTCGAATCGACAGGGCCGATTTGACGTGATTGACGTTCTCGGCAACGGTCAGCTGCGTCGTCAGGAATTTCTGATATTCGTCCCAGCTGTGTGAAACGATCTTAAGAAGGAAATCCATTTCACCGGCAACCATGTGACATTCACGCACTTCCGGCCACGCAGCCGCACGGGCTTCGAACGCACGCAAGTCATGTTCAGCCTGGCTCGCCAAACCAACCATCGCAAACACCGTGACATTATAGCCAAGTGCCTGGGCATCAACATCGGCGTGATAGCCCTGAATGAAACCGGTTTCTTCCAGCGCACGCACACGACGCAAACAGGGCGGGGCCGAGATACCTGCACGACGTGCAAGTTCCACATTGGTCATGCGGCCATCTTCCTGTAGATCGCGCAGAATTCTGCGGTCGATCTTGTCGAGTTTGACCCGTTGCATTTATTCCTCGATTCTGTGCGCTAAACTGACCTCGTACGAAACAATATTACAGCGAGGCCCGATGCTGGCAATAATATATTCCGATCAAGAATGCAATCTTGTGCTTGGATGCCGTAACTGAAAATGCCGTAAATTCCGATTTTTATTGTCTTTTTGCCCTACGGTCTCAGGGTCTTGGCCATGCTTGGCAAACGCCCCGTCAAAAACGTAAAATTTCACGCCCTAAAAATCTGCGACAACAGCATGCAAACTTTGTGCGAAGCTGTTGCGTCTTGCGCGGTCAGTCAATATGTTCGAGGCCAGTTTTCATTCAGCTCGGACGAATACAAAGAACATGGCCCAAGAACATCAAACCAAAGTCCTTATCATTGGCTCCGGTCCTGCCGGATATACTGCCGCGATCTATGCGGCACGCGCCAACCTTGAACCCATGATGGTGATGGGCCTGCAACCCGGTGGCCAGTTGACGATCACAACAGACGTTGAAAACTATCCGGGCTTTGCCGATGTTATTCAAGGTCCGTGGCTGATGGATCAGATGAAGGCACAGGCTGAACATGTTGGCACCAAAATGGCGCACGACCTGATCACCGAAGTCGATTTTTCCAAACGCCCGTTCGTCTGCAAAGGTGATTCTGGCGATGTTTACATTGCCGAAACCATCATTATCTCAACCGGGGCTCAGGCCCGCTGGCTGGGCCTGCCGGGCGAAGAAAAATTCAATGGGCGCGGCGTTTCTGCCTGTGCGACCTGTGACGGGTTCTTCTATCGCAACAAGCCGGTCACGGTTGTTGGAGGTGGCAACACCGCGGTCGAAGAAGCCCTGTATCTTGCTGGTATCTGCTCGAAGGTTACCCTGATCCACCGCCGTGATGAGCTGCGTGCAGAAAAAATGCTGCAGGACCGTTTGCTTAAACACGAAAAGATCGATGTGGTCTGGGACAGTGTTGTTGATGACATTCTGGGTGGCGATGGCCCGATGGATGGCGTCGAAGGGGTGCGTGTCCGCAATATCAAAACCGATGAAACCACCGACATCCCGGCCGACGGTTTCTTTGTTGCCATCGGTCACGATCCGGCAACGGCGGTCTTTAAGGGGCAGGTCACCATGGATGACGAAAACTATATCCTCGTCAATCCGGGCAGCACGGCAACCAACATTGCCGGTGTCTTTGCCGCAGGCGACGTCACTGACAAGGTTTACCGTCAGGCCGTGACGGCTGCGGGCATGGGCTGCATGGCCGCCCTTGAAGCTGAAAAGTTCATTGCTGAACAAGAAAGCTGATCTTTTCGGTTTTGGCGTGATGGGCATCCTGTGCCACCGTCATAAACAAAATGATCCAGAAAACACCAAAGGGGATGCATTTTTGCATCCCCTTTTTCATGTGCCTGTTTTGGGTTCGATCCCGCCAATTACCTGACTTTTCACAAGAATCGCGCCGTTTGAAAATAGCGGTATAGGAAAATGCCTGCTTGCAGAAAACGTCACAGGCCTCATATTGAATTAATAATCATGTGCTTGGACAGTTTGTGTGACGCACTTAACAGTGTTGAAACCAAATTGCCCATAAAAGAAGAGAACTATTATCAGGGGACTGGCGCAGCGACCGTGCGGCAGTGACATCTAGGAGCAGGTCTATGGACTGGGACAAGCTGCGTGTATTTCACGCTGTTGCGGAAGCTGGAAGCTTCACCCATGCGGGGGAAAATCTTAATCTGAGCCAATCGGCTGTCAGCCGACAGATCAGTGCGCTTGAAGAAAGCGTAAAGGTTCCATTGTTCCATCGCCATGCACGTGGCCTTATCCTGACGGAACAGGGTGAACTTCTGTATCGCACGGCACATGATGTCTTTGCCAAACTTTCGATGGCAGAAGCCCGCATCCGCGAATCCAAGGAACGGCCAAGCGGCCCGCTGAAAGTAACCACCACGGTTGCCTTTGGCTCAACCTGGCTAACACCGCGCATTAACGAATTCCTTGAACGGTATCCGGAAATTGAACTGTCGCTTGTGCTCAATGACGAGGAACTCGACCTTGCCATGCGCGAAGCAGACGTCGCGATCCGCATGCAGCCGCCCCGGCAAGCCGACCTTGTACAGCGCCAGTTGATGACGCTGCGCTACCATGTGTTTGCATCGCCTGAATACATCAAACAATACGGTATCCCCAAAACACCCGAAGACCTCAAAGATCACCGCCTGATCATTTATGGTGCGGATGCCCGCCCGCCGGTGTCAAATGTGAACTGGATGATGGCAACCGCCCAACAGTTCAAGCCTGACATGCGGCCTATACTCAAGCTGAACAACATCTACGGGATTTTCCGCGCGACCGAGTCTGGCCTTGGCATTTCTGCCCTGCCCGACTACCTGCTGCCCGCGACCAGCAATCTGGTGCGTATCTTGCCCGAACTCGAAGGGCCAAGTTTTGACGCCTACTTCGTCTATCCCGAAGAATTGCGTCATTCCAAGCGTATCGCGGTGTTCCGTGACTTCCTGATTGAAGAAATCAACAAAGGCAAGGTCAAGGCCGCGGCAGCTGCTGCGGCAGCGGCCAACAAGGCATCTTCTGACTAGCGTATATTGCTGTAAGCTTCACTGAACGCAGTACAATCTTCACGGCCCGGCCTTTGCCGGGCCGTTTGCCCATGCGCTATCAACATGGCACACTTAAAAGCACATCTGTACGATAAACCTAGATTATCCCCAGCGTATCTAATTGAAAAGTCGTATTTTCTTGATCTTTCGCCACCAGATAGATCCATTTTTCCGGTTAAAAAAAACCGGTTCACGAGCATACATCTCCGCATAGTTCAATTGATCTGCGACAATCACCACCCAACCATAGATATCATTCCCCTTCATCCATCCATTGCGGCGATTTAAACCGGAATCAAGGCGGCCTTTAACAATCTTCACCGCCTCTGCCTTGTCATAATTCCTTCAAATTATTGACATTTCTTCGTCATGCACTAGACGCATGGTTGGTTTGACATTATTAGACTTTAAATCACAGGTAAGCATTCTTATATTTGCATTATAGGTTGTGAGCATACGCAAAAGCGAAATTGCTCCGACCTTATCCTGATCATTTGATGATCCGTCTGCCAGAACGATATCTGGCATAGGAATCTCCCCCAGATTCCTTGTGTCTCCCAGACACAAGCCTCCCTGTTGATCTTGCCGGTAGCACCCCCCTGCTACCGGCATTTTTTTTGCTCCTGCACAATAAATCTGCTGCCTGTTTATGCAGACAAACAACCATTGAAGTTCAAATACACCTAATATTTCAATATTTACAATAACTTACACTGAAATACCGAGTAATTTTCTATTTATGCAGATTTTGCATGGCTGGAAAAGCAATTTGTCAGTGGTCATTCCCGTCAAAAACGCTATCTTGCTCCTCGAACCACAGCGGTACACACCGCAGCGTGGTACAGAGTTTTCTCCCTGACCGAATTTCGGTCTTTGCCGGGCGCCCTGCCCGGCATACCCAGGGCCCCGAGAGGGGTCCTACGTCTCCCAGACGTGAAGCCTCCCTGATAAACTTGCCGGGCATTTAATATGCCCGGCTTTTTTTTGCCTTTCCCCCAAATACTCTCGCATCTGCCACGCAAGCGTGATCCGATGTCATCACCCGATGACTTGGCAAAATCATCGCAACCTCGCACTATGATGCCAACGAACCGTCCATGGCGGCTATCGTGCATATGCAATCGGTTTGACAGTGACGTCTGCGTGTCAAGGAACAGTTGGTTATGAAAAGCACACTTTGGGCGTTTCTGTTTGGCAAACCGGTAAACGCGCATCTGCCCGAACGCGTCCTGATGGCCATCGAACACCAGCAACGTGACAGCGAAAAGCTCATCGGCTGGGTACAGCTTTTATTGGTGACGATATTTGCCAGTCTCTATGCTTTTGCCCCGACCAGCGCCATGAACAAGGGGTTTCATCCCGTTCCATGGGCCTTGTCGCTGTATTTCCTGTTTACCTTTGCACGCCTGATCCTGTCATATCGCATCGCATTGCCACACTGGTTCTTGACGGTATCGGTCATTGCCGACATCGGGCTCTTGATGGTCCTGATCTGGAGTTTCCATATCCAGTATATGCAGCCAGCAAGCTTTTACCTCAAAGCGCCGACAATGATTTACGTCTTCATCTTTATTACCTTACGCAGCCTGCGTTTTGATCCACGCTACATCCTGATTGCTGGTGGGGCGGCCGCCTTTGGCTGGTTGACCCTGGCCCTTTATGTGATCTGGAGCGAAGGTGGAAAAAGCATGATCACGCGCGATTATGTGACCTATCTGACGTCAAACTCGATTCTCATCGGGGCAGAGGTCGACAAAATCATCGCCATTGTTCTGGTATCGGGGGTGCTGGCCATTGCGGTACTGCGCGCCCAACGGTCTTTTATCCGGGCCATTACCGATGAAATTGCCGCCAAGGATCTTTCACGGTTTGTGTCACCTGAAATTGCCGACCGCATCACCCGTGCCGAACATCAAATCAAACCCGGCGAAGGCGATGCTGTCACAGCAACGGTGATGTTTACCGACATCGAAGGCTTTTCAACCATATCGGAACAACTGAGCCCAAAAGAGCTCGCCAAACTGTTAAATGAGTATTTCACCCAGACCAGCGCGGTCATCGACAGGTTCGGCGGGATCATTACCCAGTTTGAAGGCGATGCGATGTTGATCACGTTCAATGCGATCACATCCGATCCCGATCACGCCGCCAACGCAGTCCGCACCGCTCTGGCCATTCAGGAAATTGCGCAATCACATACCTTCTGCCACGGCGCAAAAATCAAAACCCGTTGTGGGATTAACACGGGCGAGATCATCGTTGGGGCAATCGGTGCCGAAAACCACCTGACATTTACCGTGCATGGCGACAACGTCAATATTGCCGCCCGCCTTGAACAGCTCAATAAGCAATATGGCAGCTACGTCCTTGCGACCAAGGAAACCCATCGTGCCTGTGGTGATCTGTGCGAAGGATCAGACTGGACGCCCTGTGGCGACGTGATCGTGCGTGGCCGCGCGGCCCCAACGCCAGTGCTTAGCATCGCCAGCCCGTCATAGATCCAAAGCCTGCTCCCCCGTGAGACATCGTTACCACAACCGTAATGCCATACCCCGGACAAAATAAAAGTCCGGGGAGCCGAAGCTCGCCCGGACTTGGGGACAGATGGTCTTGGGGAGACCGATCAGATGCGCTGCCTTACCCGTGGGGTGCAATCGCTGTGGGGACAGCTTTTTACGGGTCCGATGCTAGTGAGGGAGGGCACCGCATCGATGTTTACGCATCTGACAATTGTGAATATGCCCGCGAAATGCGGCTCAAAAATCGGCCATCCGTGACCATTTTCGGGCGAATTGCGGCAAATTACGGCACAGCACCGCCGATGCCGAAATTGCGACCAACACAAAAAAAAGGGGCGGGATAAACCCGCCCCAACTTATTCGGGGTCATCATGGTCTTGGGGAGACCGATCAGCCGTGGAATTTTCAGGCGGGGGAACAGCCTGAAAAATAAGCGATCCAGCATTATGAGGGGGGACAGATTTTGCTGACCGCGTCCTCGGCTGACAGTTATGAATTTGGCCGATAAACAAGGCGGGAAAATAGGTCGCATTAGGCCATTTCGGGGCGAATTATGGTCAAACCGGGGCAGACAGAAACTAAGTCACTGATACTATTATAAATCTCCAATGCCATTTGCGCGGTCGGCACGGAAGTACCAAAACAAATTTCTGTGCCACAACCAATCGCCACAACCAAACCCCAACCCAAATAACCCCACAAGCCGTAATAGAATTGATCTATTGCAAATGATCACAGGATTGACTGGAATAAAGTTTTTACTAGGCAGATACTGCGTCTAACGAAATTGGGTCACCACCCTTTTGGGGCCCCACCCCGAATAAAAGGAGAAAACAAATGCAGATTGATATCGGTATTACTGAAACGAACCGCACGGAAATCGCCGACGGCCTTGGCCGCGTTCTGGCAGATTCCTATGCACTGTATCTGAAAACCCACAACTTCCATTGGAATGTAACGGGCCCGATGTTCCAAACCCTGCACACCATGTTCGAAGGACAATACACCGAACTGGCAACCGCGATTGACGAAGTTGCCGAACGTATTCGTTCGCTTGGCGCCTTTGCGCCAGCCAGCTTCTCGGCCTATGCCGAACTCTCCTCGATCGAGGAAGAAAAAGGTGTTCCCATTGCCAAGGATATGATCGCGCAGCTGATCACAGGGCACGAAACCCTGATCAAAACTGCGCGTTCGCTCTATCCGATTTGCGACAGCGCGGATGATGACGCAACCGCCGATCTTCTGACCGCCCGCATTCAGGTCCACGAAAAAACCGCCTGGATGTTGCGTTCCCTGCTCGAAGGCTGAATGAACGCCTTCCAAACAACGAATACCAACAACAAAGGCCCGGAAAAATCCGGGCCTTTGTGCATTTCACAGAACCGTACCCATCAGCCAAACAGCGGATCAATCTGGCGCGCGGCCCCCAACACCGACTTGTCATGACCATGCGGCGCAGCGATCATTAAGGACGCCGGAACGGTTTGCCCGACAACATTGACCGGAATTGAAATCGCACAGGCATCAACAAGATTCAAATACCCGGTATTGCGCAACATCATCGCATTCAGATTGTCAAAGTCGGCTTCGACCTCGGCAATCTTGGGCGCCATCATCGGCAAGGTCGGGGCGATCATGACATCGACCTCTGCCATCGCCGATCCGAACTGCGCGATTACATCCGTGCGCTTGGCATAGGCAGCAATCAGGTCATCTTTTGACAGCGTCTCGGCAAACTTAATCCGTGTTAAAACGCGCGGATCACCACATGTTTCGAGCTTGTCGATATCCTTGCCATAGATGGCATGCGCTTCGGCTGACACCAGCATTTTGTTGAGGATCGCATTTTCCGCGATAAAGCCAAGATCAAGTGTCACCAATTCATGCCCGGCAGCGCGCAACTTTGCACAGACCATCTCGAAATCGGCCTTCACCCGCCCGTCAAGACCATCGACAAAGCCACTGCTCGGCACACCGATGCGCAACGTTGCGGCACTTGCCGGCGCATCAATCACCGTCTGACCCGACATCACTTCAAACACCGTGATCACAGTATCAAGGTCCGATGCCAGCGGCCCCGGCGTATCAAAGCTTTTTGCCAGCGGATGGATGCCGTCACCCGACACCGACAGGCGTGACGGCTTAAACCCGTAAAGCCCATTGATTGCTGATGGAATGCGAATTGATCCGCCGGTATCGGTACCCAGTGCAAAATCAACTATCCCATGGGCCACGGTCAAACCACCGCCCGACGTCGACCCACCGGGAATGCCATCGGCGTCAAACACATTACCCGGTGTTCCGTAATGCGGGTTCAACCCGACGCCGGAATAGGCAAATTCACTTAATGTGGTGCGCCCAAATGGTATCGCCCCGGCTGCCTTCACCCGCCGGACAACATCGCAATCTTGCGGTGCCGGAGTGCGGCCTTTTAACAGTTCGGATGCCGCCGTGGTCACAATACCGGCTTCGTCATACAGATCCTTGATCGACACCAGTTTACCGGCAAGCGGCAAGTTGGGATTATCAGAAATCTGTTTTTCACAAAGCTCGGCATCGCGCAAAATCCGGTCGCGATCAAACTCGGTAAAGATTTTACCGGCCAGATCGCCCAACTGATCAACCACGTCAATCGCAGCCGTGACCTTATCGATAATCGCCCCCATCAGGCAGCCTCCGTCCTGTTATGTTTTTTCTCTGCGCACCAAATTGCCCCAAGTTAAGGACTTAGGCGATTTCGGGCAGTTCCTTAATGTCATAGGCGTGCTCGATGGTGCGATCAAGTACCGGGTCATGCAATGCCATTTTAAAACGACGGGCCGGACGAACCCCGCCCTTTGCACCAAGAGTGCCACACAGCATCACCGATGCCTTGCCTGTACCTGATGTGGTCATCAGCCCGGAACCATCGATAAGGTCGGTCAAAGGCCGGATCGAGGCAATCGTACCTTCCTGATACAGCACCCAGTCATCGCCATCTTTTTCCTGCACCCACGACCGCATTTCGATCTGTTCGATATGGTCTTTGATCTCATCAAACCGCCAGATTTCCGATGCCACCGGCTTTTCACAAATCTGTTTGGAAAGCGCGACAGAATGGGCTTCAAGTTCACGGTCGGTATGATCCGACGCCAGACCAAGATAAAGCACACCGTCGTTCGCAATCAGGAACGGCTCGATCTCGCCCGATGTGCCTTTGCCGACCACTTCAATGCTTGGCTGTTGGGTGACCATGCCCGATGCCGTGCGGTAATAAAGCGGCACACTTGATGGCGGCTTTACGCCAATTTCGGCCAGTTCATCAATGTGATGCTGAATGGCCGCCGCATCGCGCCCGGTCCAGCCGGCAACCGTGCAATGGGCAATATCAAAACTGATTTCTGTGCCCGCAAGAGTGAATGTCATCTGCATGTTGATGTCCCAGTATTCTTGAATTTTTTGGGGTGCCGTGATCAAAGCCCGGCACAATGAAGGGGCCCGGACCGGGATATTCCCGGCCCGTCAGCCAAATAGTGTGATGAAGGAACCTGGCCTGCCCCTAAAGGTAATCAGGCAGGAACAAGGCCAGTTGCGGCAGGAAGATCAGGCCGACAATCATCGCCATCATCACCAGAACAAACGGGATCGTGCCCAGCATGACCTCGGAAAGACGTCCCGATTTTCGCGCCCCCTGTACAACATAAAGGTTCAAGCCAACCGGTGGGGTGATCAACGCCATCTCGATCAGAACGATCAAAAGAATGCCAAACCAGACCTTATCAAATCCCATGCCGGTCATGATCGGCACAATGATCGGAATGGTCGCCACCATCAGTGACAGGGTTTCGATAAAGAAACCCAACACGATATAAAGAGCGATCACGACCATAAGGGTGCCCATCGGGCTGAAATTAAGACCGGTCAAAAGGTCTTTAAGTTCACGTCCCATGCCCGCCGCCGTCAGGGTAAAGTTCAGGAAATACGCCCCGATGATCACAAGCATGATCATGGCGGTAATCCGAACGGTTCCGACCAGACACAATTTAATCATGTCATTGGAAACACCCCGGTTAAAGGCGGCGATCAACATGGCAATCACAACCCCGATGGCCGCGGACTCGGTCGGTGTCGCCCACCCGGCATAGATTGATCCGATCACTGCGATAAACAGGATCAGGATCGGGATCAGATGACGCAGGCTTCCGACACGTTCCGACCATGTAAATGACCGGCTTTGCCCGCCAAGCGACGGTTTGATTTTGCACAGAACAACCGTGACCAGCATGAAAGCAACCGCCATCACAAGCCCCGGCACCAAACCCGCCAGAAACAGGCGTGGAATGGATGTTTCGGTCAGGAACCCGTAAACGATCAGATTGATCGACGGCGGGATCATGATGCCAAGTGTACCGCCCGCCGCAATCGCCCCGGAAAACAGTTTTGGATCATAGCCAAGCTTTTCGGCCTGCGGCATCGCCACCGTCGCAACCGTGGCTGCCGTGGCCACCGATGATCCTGACGTTGCCGAAAACATTGTCGCCGTGCCGATATTGGCGTGGATCAACCCACCCGGAAGCCAGGAAAACCATTTATCCAGCGCTTCATAGGTTTTTTCGGCAATCCCGCCACGCACCAGAATTTCGCCCAACAGGACAAAGAATGGAATGGCGATCAGGGTTGATGAGTTTGACGATGACCAGACAACTTGACCCAGCCCGCGCAAAAGCGGGAACGGGGTAAAGAACTGGTCAACACCAATGCCCAGCAGAAACAGAACAATCCCGACCGGGATGGATAAGGCCAAAAAGCCCAAAAGGGATGCGGTTACAGCAAAAATCATGTCTCAAGCTCCACTTCGGAGCGCGCACCGACAAGCGCATCGGCCTGATCAAAATCGCGACGCATCATCAATACCAATGACAGGATGACAAGAACGCAGGCCGACACCGCAAACCAGATCCAGCCCGAAAGCCAGATCGTCTGTGGAATCCAAAGGGGCGTTTCAAGCGTAGTATTGGCCCGCGATCCGCGTTCGATGGTTTTTTCAAGCACCGGCCAGCATTGAAACGCAACAAGTGATGCCACCCCGGCCAAAGCCACAATCGCAATCAGGTCAAGCAACGCCCGACCGCGTGTCTGCAAACGCAACCGGATCAGATCAATGCGAACATGGGCAAGCTCGGTCAAGGCATATGACATCCCCCAACTGGCAACGCCTGCCATAACATATCCTGATATTTCCTCGGCACCGCCAAGCGATATACCGACTTCGCGCAGCACGATTTCTGCGATAATCAGGATCACGGTGCCCGTCAGAACAAGTCCGACGAGCAACGCGATAATGCGGTTTGTGCGGCGGATGGCCGCAATCAATGTATTGGTCACTGTTCCGGCCTCTCCGCCTATTGCTGAAACTTAATTCAGCGGTACGGTAACACCGACCGTTTTGCCAACGCTATCGTTCCAGCGCGCAACCCAGTCATCACCTGCACGTTCTGCCCATTCCGGCAGGACTGTCTCGGTCAGGATGGATTTTGCCTGTGCAACATCGGCGTCAGACACATCAACCAGCGTCATATTCGCCGGATCACCCGCCGGGCAGGTACCATTACCGGTCAGGCATGCAACATCGTTTTTCAACGCATCGGCAGCCGATGCCCAAGCTGGCGCTTCGAATTTGGTTGCAACTTCATCGGTGATGAATTTCTGGGTTTCAGCCGACAATGAATTCCATTTATCAAGGTTCATCGCGGTAACAACCGGATCCCATCCGCCCAGCGGAATGGTCATCAGATGGTCGGATACTTCCCACCAACCTGCACTGTACCCGGAACCGGCACCCGTGACGGCACAATCGATCACCCCACGTTCAAGCGCACCCGGAACTTCCGAAAACGCCACATTCACACCGTTGGCACCCAGTGCTTCAAGGAACTTGGTGGTCATACGGCCCGAACCACGGACTTTTTTGCCTTTAAGATCGGTGATTGAAGTCACTGCACCCGCACAGAAAACCACCTGCGGCGGATATGGTGCAATGGCAAGAACCTTGGAATTGAAACGGGTTTCAAAGATCTCGTCGACCATCGGACGGGCGGCTTCGACCATGGCTTGTGCTTCGGCGGCGGTGTTTGCCACCAGCGGCACATCGAGGCCTTCAAGTTCTGGCGCATCGCCAACCGCGTAATCGCCAACCGTCATGGCAACGTCAAAAACACCGTCGCTCAGCAAACGGAAAACGTCGCCGCCGCCAATGCCCATCTGATCATGGGTGGTCATCTGAACAGTGATGTCACCGTTTGAATCTGCTGGAAGGGTTTCGGTCCAGAACGGGTTTTCATATTGTTTATAAAGCGGCAGGCTGCTCCAACTGCCGACAACCGAAAGTTCTTCGGCAACTGCAGGTGTGGCAACAAAACCAGCACCAAGTGCGGATACCGCCAAAAGCGAAGAAACCATCTTTTTCATAAGAATGTCCTCTCTGATAACTCGTTTATGATTGATATACTTCAGGCTTCGTCTGAAGGGAAAATTCCGCGGCTTCTGCAAGAACATCGGTTACAAGCATCAAGCCCGGCTCGTGCGTAATGGCAAAATCCGGCAACACGTTGCGAATTGCCATTTGTGGCGTGACTCCGCACGCCCAGAAAACCGGGATGTCCCCCTCGTTGATGACGGGTTCATCGCCAAAATCCGGTTTCATAATATCCGCAATACCGATCTGCGATGGATCACCGATATGAACCGGTGCGCCGTGGGCCAGACGATATCTGTCGGAATACAGGATCGCCCGGATCGCATCACCGGGCGCAAAGGATCGCATCGAAACCACCAAGGGACCGTGAAAACGCCCGGCCGGGGTGGTCGCGATATTTGTCACATACATCGGCACATTACGGTTCGCATCCATGTGGCGTAACCGCACACCGCCGCGAGTAATGGCCGCTTCGAATGAAAATGAACATCCCAGAACGAATGTCACCAGATCATCACGCCAGACATCGGAGACGTCCGTGACGCTGGTGTATTCGGCACTACCACGGAAAACGCGATAACCCGCAAGATCGGTTCGGATATCAAGATCAATGCCCAGTTCCGGGATGTGGGGCGATCCCGGTTCGGACATGCCGATCAGTGGGCATGATTTGGGGTTCTTTGAACAGAACTGCAAAAACTCGTCGGCATAGTCCGCCGGTAAAATCGCAAGGTTCCCCTGAAGGTACCCTGATGAGAAACCGGTCGTCGTTCCTGTGTGATCGCCACGTCGGATTGATGTGCGCAACGCCAATGGCGTGATCCGCGAAATATCATCCGAATTGGTGTCAACGGAACGGATGGCGCTTTTTGATACGGTCATTTTCAGTCCCATTCTCTGCCTCTGACGAAAGATTGAGAAATGGAACCGATCTTGTCAAGTAATCATTACAAATGATTTATGATCGTTTTTAACGATCAATTTGATCTGACAATCTTGCTGCTTCCTGAATTGCCGCACCAATTTCACCGTTCCGTTCGGCGTAATAGGTGATGACAAAATGCAATGCTGTCAGCGATGCTTCAGGCAAAACAGGGATCGGTTTGATATGGTCGGCCCACTCGGAATTCTTGACCATAAGTGTCGGTAAAACCCCGATTCCAAATCCCCCTGCCACCAAATGTTTAACCGTCGAAAGCGATGCCGAACCATGCAGGGCCGGTTGCGAAATATCGGGGGCGGCAAAGATACTTTCGACTTCGCGAAACGGCGGCGTTCCTTTGGGAAAAGTCACAATTGCGTGCTCGGCCAGATCGCGTAACGTCAAGGGCGTGTCGCCCAATTCCAGATCTTCGGCACAGTACCAGCCAAGCTCAACCGGCTTAAGCGGCGCGGCAACGGCCCCTTGCGGCACGGATTCGCGCAACATGATCGCGACATCCATGTCATCATCACTCAGCGCCTTGCTAAGCTGCCCGGATGTATCAACCGATAATTCAAACCGGACCTTGGGGAAGTCATCTTTCAACGTGTTAAGCATATCGGTCAGCAACGTATGCACGATGGTTTCCGCCACCCCGATCCTGACCGTCCCGCTAAGCTCGCCGGGATGGGTCAGCTCCTGCCAGATGCGATCCCGGGCGCGCGACAAACGCTGCGCTTCCTCGATAAATCGTAACCCCGCCGCAGTCAGGCGCACCTGCCGGTTGCTGCGGTCAAACAGCATCATGCCCAGCTTCTTTTCCAATGCGGAAACGCGGGCTGAAATCGCCGATTGCGACAGGTTGTATTTCTGCGCTGCTGCGCGAAATCCACCGGCCTTGACGATATCTTGCAATATTTCGATATCTTTGAACTCAAACACGTACCACCACCCTGATTTGATCTGATTTCGATCACAATACCTATCCGTCGATCACTTCGCACGATCAATTGATGGAGAAATTGATCAATTCGCGGTTTGTCGCCGTACCAACAAGGACCAACAAACTGAAATCAAACACGTCTCACTGGCTGTTCACCGAGGCGTGACTTGCCCGAATGTCATTTTGCGCGGACATTATGTTCAGTGCGATTTTGGAGGAAGCAATGCTGATACGCCGCAACAAAGGCTGGGAAATCCCGGAACGTGAAGCCACCCCCGAGGCGATTTACAAAAACCGTCGGCAGTTTCTAAAAGGGATTGCTGCTGGTTCAATCGGTGCTTCCGCCGCAGCCATGCCACTTGGCAGTGCCCTCGCCCAAGGAACAAGCCCCACCGCCGACCTTTATCCGGTGACCCGCAATCCGGCCTATACCGTTGATCGCGAAATGACCGAAAAGGCCAAGGCGCTGACCTACAACAATTTCTATGAATTCGGGTCGCACAAATCCATCTCATCAGCCGCACAGGCGCTTAAACTGCGTCCATGGACGGTCAAGATCGACGGGATGGTCGAAAAGCCGATTGAAATCGACTTCGAAGACCTGGTGCGCAAAATGCCGCTTGAAGAACGGGTCTATCGTTTCCGCTGTGTTGAGGCATGGGCCATGACCGTCCCGTGGTCAGGCTTTCCGATGAAGGCACTGGTTGATTTTGCCAAGCCATTGTCAGGCGCAAAATATGTCGAAATGGAAACCGCCAGTCAGAAGGAAACCATGCCGGGCCTGCGTCAGTTCTGGTATCCGTGGCCCTATGTCGAAGGGTTGTCAATGGCAGAGGCCACCAACGAGCTGACCATGATTGCCACAGGCATCTACGGCGAAGAAATGCCCAAACAAAACGGTGCACCGCTGCGTTTGGTCACCCCGTGGAAATACGGGTTCAAAAACATCAAATCCATCGTCCGTATCACCTTTACCGACAAACGCCCGGTCAGTTTCTGGGAAGAACTCAACAAGGATGAATACGGCTTCTGGGCCAATGTGAACCCCAAAGTCCCCCATCCACGCTGGAGTCAGGCACAGGAACGCCTGCTCAACAACGGCGAAACCGTCCCGACCCAGATTTACAACGGCTACGGCGACTATGTGGCTGATATGTACAAGGGCATGGAAGACGAAAAACTGTTTATGTAATCCCTCCCCGACCCACGACGTCCCAACAAAGAAGGGCTGCCACACGGCAGCCCTTCTTCGCATGTCTAACGATGTCCCGCCGATCAGATCATCACACCATTAAACGTGATGTCATAAAGCAGCTTGATGTTCAGCGCGATGATGACCGCCGCAATCAGCGATGCGGTAATCGTCAGCCACATCGGCGCCCGCAAATCACCCATCTTTTCACGCGACGCGGTAAACATCACAAGCGGCACCACGGCAAACGGCAGTTGGAAACTCAAAACCACCTGCGACAGGATCAAAAGCCTTGCGGTTTGCCCTTCGCCGTAAATCACCGTCACTGCAATTGCTGGCACAATCGCAATCAGCCGGGTCACCAAGCGCCGCATCCAGTTGGGCAAGCGAATGTTGATAAACCCTTCCATCACGATCTGACCGGCCATGGTCGCGGTCACCGTCGAACTTAGCCCGCAACATAGAAGTGCAATGGCAAAAAGGGCCGGGGCAACCGATGCGCCCAGTAACGGCGCCAGCAACTCATGGGCAATCCCGATATCATCGACATTCGTGCGTCCCGCGACATGGAACGTGGCGGCCGCCAATATCAGGATCGATGCATTGATCAGAAGCGCAAATGACAGGGCAACGGTGGAATCAAGCGTGGCATATTTAAGCGCCTCGCGCTTACCTTCGGGGGTGTGCTCATAGGCCCGCGTCTGCACAATGCCCGAATGCAGATACAGGTTATGGGGCATCACCGTCGCACCAATAATGCCAAGTGCCAGATACAGCATATTCTGATTGCCAATCAGATCGACTGTCGGAGCAAAACCGACAATCACCCCATGCCAATCGGGGTTGGCCATGGCAATCTGAACCCCAAAGCAGACCGATATCACCGCCAGTAATGAGATGATGAACCCTTCGACCCAGCGAAACCCGCGCCCCTGTAACCACAAGATCAAAAGAACATCGGCTGCTGTGATCAAAACCCCCAATTCAAGCGGGATCGAAAACAACAGATTAAGTGCAATCGCCGTCCCGATGACTTCGGCCAGATCGGTCGCACAGATGGCCAGTTCCGCCAAAACCCAAAGCGGCCATGACACCCAATTCGGAAACGCATCCCGGCACGCCTGCGCAAGATCGCGCCCCGATCCAATGGCCAACCGCGCACACAGTGATTGCAAAACAATCGCCATGACGTTGGATAACAAGGCGACAAACAGCAATGCATAGCCAAACTGCGACCCACCGGCCAGTGATGTCGCCCAGTTGCCCGGATCCATATAGCCAACCGCAACCAGATACCCCGGTCCGGCAAAGGCCAGAAACTTACGGAATTTTCCCGACTGGTTGGATACCGCAATGGATCGGAACACCTCGACCAAGGATGGATCGGATGCATCACTGCGCCATCCCGCATCCCGTGCGGGGGCTTGTTTGGCTTCGGACATCTGAAAACGGCCTGACTGTGAAATACCCTTACGGACTGTAAGGTCACTATTTATGACGCGGCTTCCAAAGTTAGTCAAACCTAACTTTATGGCAAATTCGACACATTTCAGAGGTTGGAATACCACCCCAAACCCCGGCAACCAAAGACCACAAGATCAATTCATGTCTTAAGGCCCCTTGCGGCGGCGTCCCTTGTATTTTGATTTATTGGCTGATTTCGAACCGGGTCCGATAGTACCAATCGTTCGCGCCATTGGCCCTGCTTCGGCCAGACCAAGTTCCTGATCTTCCAGTCGCTTGATCTCGTCACGCAGACGGGCGGCTTCCTCAAACTCAAGGTTCCCGGCGGCATCACGCATCCGTTTTTCAAGATCTTCGATATGGGCACGCAGGTTATGACCAATCAGCGTATCGCCCGACACACCCGTATCGACCGTGACGTAATCCTGTTCGGCAACACTTTCGATGACATCATTGATCCGCGACCGAACACTTTCGGGCGTAATGCCGTGTGCCTCGTTATAGGCAACCTGCTTTTCGCGCCGACGGTTGGTTTCATCAATTGCGTACTCAAGGCTGTCGGTCATTTTATCCGCATAAAGCAGCACACGCCCATCAACGTTACGTGCCGCCCGCCCGATGGTTTGCACCAGCGATGTTTTCGACCGAAGGAACCCTTCCTTATCCGCATCCAAAATCGCTACCAACGCACATTCGGGAATATCCAACCCTTCGCGCAGCAAGTTAATCCCGACCAGAACGTCAAACACGCCAAGACGCAAATCGCGGATAATCTCGATCCGCTCCAGCGTATCAATATCGGAATGCAGATACCGCACCCGAATGCCATGTTCGTGCAGATATTCGGTCAAATCCTCGGCCATGCGCTTGGTCAGGGTCGTGACCAGAACCCGCTGCCCTTTGGCGGCACATTCCTTGGCCTCCCCCAGCAAATCGTCAACCTGCGTTTCGACCGGCCGAATAATACAAACCGGATCGATCAGACCGGTGGGACGGATCACCTGCTCGGTAAACACGCCCCCTGTGCGTTCCATTTCCCATTTGCCCGGTGTTGCCGACACAAACACGCTTTGCGGGCGCATCGCTTCCCATTCTTCGAATTTTAGCGGCCGGTTATCAACACAGCTTGGCAGACGGAACCCATGTTCGGCCAGCGTGAATTTGCGGTTAAAGTCGCCCTTGAACATGCCGCCGATTTGGGGCACGGCAACGTGGCTTTCATCGACAAACAGCAAGGCATTTTCGGGCAAATATTCAAACAGGGTCGGCGGCGGATCACCGGGATTACGGCCCGACAACCACCGCGAATAGTTTTCGATCCCTTTGCAATGGCCAACCGTTTCCATCATCTCAAGATCAAACGTCGTGCGTTGCTCGATCCGCTCGGCCGCCAGAAGCTTGCCCTCTTCCTGGAACTGGGCAAGGCGGTCTTTCAGCTCCTGCTTAATTCCGGTCATGGCCTGCACCAAGGTCGGGCGCGGGGTGACGTGGTGCGAATTGGCATAGACCGTAACCGAATCCATGCTGGCAAATTTATGCCCGGTCAGCGGATCAAACTCGGCCAGTTCCTCAATCTCGTCACCAAACATCGACACCCGCCATGCACGGTCTTCGGAGTGGGCCGGGAAGATTTCCAAAACATCACCACGCACCCGGAATGTCCCGCGTGAAAAGGCCGCGTCATTGCGGGTATATTGCAATTCGACCAAACGCTTCATGATGTCGTTACGATCAACTTCATCGCCAACCGAAATGCGCTGCGTCATTTCAAGATATGTTTCCACCGCCCCAATACCGTAAATGCACGACACCGACGCGACGATGATACAGTCGTTGCGCTCTAAAATCGCACGGGTTGCCGCGTGACGCATCCGGTCGATCTGCTCATTGATCGACGAGTCTTTTTCGATATAGGTATCACTGCGCGGCAAATAGGCTTCCGGCTGATAATAGTCGTAATAAGATACGAAATACTCGACCGCATTTTCCGGGAAGAAATACTTCATTTCCGCATAAAGCTGGGCGGCGAGTGTCTTGTTCGGGGCCAGAACCAATGCCGGGCGCTGGGTCTGGGAAATGATATTGGCCATGGTAAAGGTCTTGCCCGACCCGGTCACACCCAGCAGAACCTGATCACGCTCATCATCATTGATGCCGTCCATAAGCTCGGCTATCGCGGCGGGCTGATCGCCTGCTGGCTGATATTCGGTCACCAGCTTGAATTCCCGCGATCCTTCGACGGGCGGGCGGCGTTTTGTCAAAAATTCCGGTAGCGCATTCATCGGGCAGGCCCCTGTTTTATCCTATGTGTAGTTATAAGACAGATATGCCCAACCGCAAGCCCCACCCCTGACACATCCTGTCAGGAAATGTCAGGAGATGTCAGGACGCCACTTAATGGGAACAATGCCCAATTCATGGCGTTAAGGGTTAAGTTCTTTCCGATCAGACAGATCAAGGGTCGAAAATACGATTAAATCATCCCAAAGAACCCGCAGAATCGCCGAATGAGCCTTGAATTGAAATTAAGGCAGGCGTAGGGTCCGATCCGAAAGAACGCGATTCTTTTCACTTCTTTTTCATTCCAGGGAAACAGACCAATGGCGTTTATTGCCGACCGTTTGAGCCGTATCAAACCTTCTCCCACCATTGCCGTCACCACCAAAGCCGCAGAGCTCAAAGCCGCTGGCGTTGATGTGATCGGTCTTGGCGCAGGTGAGCCGGATTTCGATACCCCCGACAACATCAAAGCCGCTGCCAAAGCCGCCATCGATGCAGGTAAGACCAAATACACTCCGGTCGCCGGCACGCCCGAGCTGCGCAAGGCAATTGTCGAAAAGTTCAAACGTGAAAACGACCTGGAATACACCATCGACGAAATCACCGTCGGTTGTGGTGGTAAGCAAACCCTGTTCAATGCGTTCTTTGCAACGCTGAACGCGGGCGACGAAGTTGTCATCCCGGCACCGTATTGGGTTTCCTACCCGGATATGGCGCTGATGGCCGAAGGCACCCCTGTCATTGTTGAATGTCAGGAAGAAAACGATTTTAAAATCACCGCTGCTGAACTTGAAGCCGCCATTACGCCGAAAACCAAATGGGTTGTTTTGAACTCTCCATCCAACCCGACCGGTGCGGCCTATTCGCGCGCCGAGTTGCGGGCGATTGCGGATGTTTTGCTGAAACACGAAAACGTCTACATCATGTCTGACGACATGTATGAGCACCTCGTCTATGACGGGTTCGAATTCACCACCATCGCGCAGGTTGAGCCAAAACTCAAAGCCCGCACGCTGACCTGCAACGGTGTGTCGAAATCCTATGCCATGACCGGTTGGCGTCTTGGCTATGCGGCGGGTCCGGTTGAGCTGATCAAAGCGATCAACAAGGTTCAGTCCCAATCGAGCACACACACGTCATCCATCAGTCAGGCTGCTTCGGTCGAAGCCCTGAACGGTCCGCAAGATTTCCTCGCAGAACGCGCAGAAGTCTTCAAAGGCCGTCGTGATCTGGTTGTCGCAGCCCTGAACGAATGCGAAGGCCTGTCGTGCAAAAAGCCTGAAGGTGCGTTTTACGTCTATCCTTCTTGTGCGGGCGTAATCGGCAAAACCACCCCGGATGGCACGAAAATCGAAACCGACACCGATTTCATCACCTACCTGCTTGAGGCCGAAGGTGTGGCTGCGGTTCCGGGTTCGGCATTTGGTCTGGCCCCGTATTTCCGCATTTCCTATGCGACCTCGGATGCCGCATTGACCGAAGCCTGCGCACGCATCAAACGCGCTTGTGCTGCTTTGAAATAAGGCGCACGGGTTCAGCATTTCCTCGCTGAAAAACATTTCACAGGGTCCGGCACTTGCCGGGCCCTGTTTTTTTGTCCATTATTCAATTCAACAATTGCGCACCAAATTACCGATAAATCGGACACACCATGTTAAACGAGAATTTCTATATCACCGTCGACGAGATCAGCCTGTCCTGCCAACGGATCGTTCCTATGGATGTGATGGAAGATGCCCCCACCATCATTTTCCTGCACGAGGCCCTGGGCACCATTCGCATGTGGCGCGATTTCCCGGCAAAGCTTGCCACCGCCACCAAACATCCGGTGCTCATTTATGAACGGCGTGGCCATGGACGGTCTGATCCGCATGGGGATGATGATGTCCCGCGCCCGATTGATTTTCACAACACAGAAAGTGATGTCTATCTGCATGGATTGATCAGCCAACTTGGTCTGACCCGCCCGATCCTGTTTGGGCACAGCGACGGGGCCACCATTGCGCTTAAATATGCCGCCCGCTTTCCCGACAATGTTAGCGCTGTCATATCCGAAGCCGCACATGTATTTGTTGAAGACGTCACCATTGCCGGGATCAATGATGCCGCCGCGATCTACGCCACGACCGACTGGAAAACCAAACTCGACCGCCATCATTTTTTCCAGACCGACATGGTGTTCAAGTCATGGGTCGATACATGGCGCCAGCCGGCATTTCGCGACTGGAACATGGTTGACGAACTGCCCAACATCACCTGCCCGCTTTTGGTGATACAGGGCGATGATGACCAGTTTGGCAGTGACGATCAGGTCGACACCATCTGCAAACATGTCAGCGGCCCAGCGACAAAGATGCTGATCAAGGAATGCGGCCACATCCCGCATTTTGATCAGCCTGAAAAGGTGATTACTGCGAGCCTGAAACATCTTGGCATCAAAGCACCAGTCACAGCCTAGGGGCAAGGACCCAACACCATCAAAACAAACAAAGCCCCGGCTGCATCATGCAACCGGGGCTTTTTCGTTCGGGCCGTAACCCGGAAATTCGGTTTTCTTAGTCAGCCAGTGCGTCTTCGGCGTCAATGACAACCGCGACCGCATGGATCACAGACGCAATACGGATCGCGTTCTGAATGGTTTCTTTTTTGATACCAGCGCCTTTAAGAACCTTGTCATGGCTATCGATGCACATGCCACAGCCGTTGATCGCCGACACCGCGATTGAAAACAGCTCAAAATCGGCTTTATCAATGCCCGGCTTGCCGATGATGTTCATGCGAAGGCGCGCTGGCATCGAACCATATTCGTCATCTGACACCAGATGTACGAACCGGTAATAAATGTTGTTCATCCCCATGATTGCGGCCGCACCCTTGGCGGCTTCAAGGGCTTCTTCGGAAAGCTTGGCTTTGGCTTCTGCGGCAACTGCCTTGATCAATTTGGCGTTGCGCGATGCGAAAGCACAGGCCAGCGCGGTGCCGTAAACCTGCTGATCGGTCATGCCCGGATTGTTCGCCATGCTCGACAGGTTCAGCTTCAGGTCCTTGGCATAGGCTGGCATTGCGTCTTTGATTTCGGTAATCGAAGTCATTGGTTTTCCCCTGAATTCCGTGATGCGAACGTCGCAAAAATCATTAAACAAATCAGCCGCCACCCGACTGCCAGATATGCAGACATCAGGATCGATAAACATCCGATGGGCTGAAAGCGGGACCGGGCAGATGCCCGATCCCAAAATCGTCGTCCAAACCAGACTTAGAGGGTTTCGTCACCCTGGGTCCAGTTGCACGGGCACAACTCGTCGGTCTGAAGCGCATCAAGAATACGCAGTGCTTCATGCGGGTTACGACCAACGTTAAGATCGTTTACCTGCACGTGACGGATGATGTTATCCGGATCGACGATGAAGGTCGCACGCAGGGCAACACCGGCGTCTTTGGCCAGAACACCAAGGGCGGTCGAGAGTTCTTTTTTCTCGTCAGCCAGCCATACGAACGGGCTATCACCCAGATCTTCGTGGTGAGTGCGCCATGCAGCATGGACGAAATCGGTATCGGTTGAGCAACCCAGAAGAACCGCATCACGGTCTTCGAAATCACCGTTCAGTTCGCCGTAACCAACGATTTCGGTCGGGCAAACAAAGGTGAAATCTTTCGGCCAGAAGAACAGGATCTTCCATTTGCCGTCATAGGATTTATCGGTAACCGGTGCAAAGCTGTCCGGGGATTTGCCCGAAACACCAGTCAGATTAAATTCAGGAAGCGTATCACCAACGGTAAGCATTATGGTTACTCCTAACCCTAGTTAAAAAACCCAATTGCGGCCCCCGACAGGCCGCTAATTCTTGTACGCAAGTGCGAAATGAACACTCACTGCTGGCGATTTGTAGTGAAATGCACTAACTAAGACAAATAGATAAAACTTCGCTTGTTGATAGGAAAAATTAATGGCTGCCCAACCCAGCATCAAGCAGCTCAAATATCTTGTCGCTTTGGCGGAATGTGGCCATTTTGGCCGCGCTGCCGAGGCATGCTTTATCACCCAGCCAAGCCTTTCAGCCGCGATTAACGAGCTTGAAAACCTGCTCGGGGCGCAGCTGGTTGAACGCAATAAGCGCCAGGTCCTCATCACGCCGCTGGGCGAAGATGTCGTTTCGCGGGCGCGAAGTATCCTCCATGAAGTCGATGAACTGACCACCATGGCACAGGCCGCGACAGAACCACTTTCGGGTCCGATCCATATCGGCGTAATCCCGACAATTGGTCCGTATCTTTTGCCCGACGTGATGTCACAGTTAAAATCAGGCTTCCCCAAACTGCAGCCCTTCCTGCGCGAAGACCAGACATCCAAACTGGTATCGCTTCTGGCGGCGGGCAAACTTGATCTGGCTCTGATCGCACTTCCGATCGAAGAAAACTGGCTGGAAGAATTTGATCTGTTTGAAGACCGGTTTGTCTTTGCGTGCAGCCCGGATAACCCGCTGACCAAAAAACGCCATATCGAGATCGCCGACATCAAGGACGAAAAGCTTCTTCTGCTCGAAGACGGTCATTGCCTGCGCGATCAGGCACTTGAGGTCTGCCAGAAAGCCGGCTGGAGCAAGTCCGCCGATTTTCAGGCCAATAGCCTGTCAACTCTGGTGCAAATGGTTGCTGCCGGTGTCGGATCGACGCTTTTGCCTGAAATGTCGCTGGAAGTCGAAGCCCGCCGCCCGGCTTCGCTAAAGATCATTCCATTTGAAAACCCGGTCCCCATTCGGCGCATTGGCATGGTCTGGCGCCGCAGTTCTGCCCGAAAGCGTGAATATCGTCAGTTGGCGGCTCATCTTCGTGATAGCTTGACCGCACAGAAACAAGTGCATGTCGCATAATCTATTGGTGCTTATGCCCAATCGGCTCAGGCCTAAAACGCAACCTTACGTAAACGTGCCACAGGATTAGTACCGAGCCGATGCTCCCGATCAAGGACGACAACCCGACCACGATAACGCCTTGGGTCACCTACGCCATCATTGCGCTTAATGTGGCGGTCTTCCTTGTGACCATATCACTTAGTCCAAAGGGCGCAACGCTGGCCACCTTGCAATACGGAGCCATTCCTGCCGTCCTGTTTGGCCATGCCAACCTACCAGCCCAACTTGCCGCTTTCCCGCCCGGATATGAATTCCTGTCGATTTTCACCTCTATGTTCATGCATGGTGGCTGGATGCATATTGCGGGCAACATGCTGTATCTCTGGGTGTTTGGGAACAACGTCGAAGATGCCATGGGGCATTTCCGCTTCCTGATTTTCTATCTGCTGTGCGGGGTTGCCGCCGCCGTTGGGCACGGGTTGCTCGACCCCCAGTCGCAAATTCCGATGATTGGTGCGTCGGGGGCGCTGGCCGGAGTCTTGGGGGCGTATTTCCTGCTCTATCCCAAGGCCCGCATTCTGGTCTGGTTCTTCTGGGTGTTCATTTTCTACGTCCCGGCTGTCTTTGTTCTCGGCTTCTGGTTCGTGACACAGGTCTTTAATTTCGGAAGCGGTGCCGGGGGCGGCATTGCGTGGGTTGCCCATATCGCGGGCTTTATTGCCGGGCTTGTCCTGATCCCGTTGTTCAAGCACCGCAACGTGCCGCTATGGCATGATGGATCACATGCACCGGCCTTTGGCGTTTATCGCCCCGGCCGACCGGGGCGCAAGGCACGCGGCGCAAGTACCTCCGGGTCTGGCATCCCACCATGGGCTGCGGCCTATGAGGCCGAACGTGCCGCCAAACGTGCGGCGATGAAGCGCGACCGGCGCGGCCCATGGGGCAAGGAAACCCAGACCGGCGAAGACCGCGACACATCCCCATGGGGCCGCTATCAACCAACCGCACCAAAACCAAAACCGGCCCCCAAACCGGGCATTGGTGTGCCCAAAGTTGTCCGGTTGCATTCCGACCGCGACAAGGACGATACTTAGAAGATAACGTTCCGCTCGTTCACGCCGGGAGCCCCAAAATGCGCGCAGCCTATTTCACCGAGTACCAAGGCCCGATCAACATTCAGACCGTTGATGATCCCACCCCGTCGAATGATGGCGTTGTGATCAAGGTCGGTGCGACTGGATTGTGCCGCAGCGACTGGCACGGCTGGATGGGCCATGATTCCGATGTACAGTTGCCCCATGTACCGGGCCATGAATTTGCCGGTACCATTGTCGGGGTTGGCAAGGACATCAAACGCTGGAAACAGGGCGACCGGGTCACCGTCCCGTTCGTATCGGGATGCGGACATTGCCCTGAATGCCACAGCGGCAACCATCAGGTCTGCGACAACCAGTTCCAGCCGGGCTTTACCCATTGGGGCAGCTTTGCGCAATATGTTGCCATCGACTATGCCGACACCAACCTGATTGCGCTTCCAGACGATATGGAATTCGCCACCGCGGCGAGCCTCGGCTGCCGCTTTGCCACCAGTTTCCGTGGTGTGATTGATCAGGGCAAAGTATCCGCCGGACAAATAGTTGCCGTGCATGGTGCGGGCGGGGTTGGCTTATCGGCGATCATGATTGCGGCTGCCGCCGGGGCCTATGTCATTGCAGTTGATATTGATGACAGCAAACTTGAATTTGCCAAGGAACTTGGCGCGAATGCCACGCTCAATGCCCGCACCATTGACGACATCCCAACCGCGATTAAGGACATCACGCGTGGCGGTGTGCATGTATCGGTTGATGCACTTGGCAGTGAGCAGACCTGCTTTAACTCGGTCGCCAGTTTACGCAAACGCGGCAAACACATTCAGATCGGCCTTATGACCGGCGATCACGCCCACGCCAAAGTCCCGATGGACCGCGTTGTCGCCCATGAACTGGAAATTCTCGGCAGCCACGGCATGCAGGCGTTTCGCTATGACGCTATGCTCGACATGATCATGACCGGCAAACTTACCCCGCAAAAACTCATCGGCGACCGAGTCACACTGGCCGAAGGCGCAACTGCCCTTATGAATATGGACAATTTCGTCGGAACCGGCGTCACTGTGATTGATCGGTTTTAGGCCGCAAAACTCAGAATGACGCTGTTTCTCTATCAGACAGCCATTTTTTAGAATACTTATAATTTCAAAGTTATGTAGTTAATTATATTTAAGATTGAAATCCTCACGGGAATGACCTTAACTTCGAAGTGGGTATTCATCGGTCCCGCCCGATAACCCCAAAAAGAGAACACCAGCTTTCGCTTGGGACATAGTGGCGAAAGGAAAGGTTTCCTCCCCTCGAAGTGAGAGAAACGAAACCATGAGCGATAGCCAAACTCTAGATGGCCCACCCCGGCGTAAAACAGAATTGCGATGCTTTCTGTTTTTGGCCGTGTTCCTGGCCCCCGCCCTTTCGGTTGCAATCGTTGGTGGATTGGGCTTTTCAATCTGGATTTATCAGATGTTTGCCGGACCGCCCGGACCTCCGATGTAGGGGCAAGGGGGCTGATATGCCTGCAAACGCAAAACAGACAAGCCGTCGTGAATTCCTTGCCCGTTTCAGGGCTGTATCGACGACGCATTCTGATCAGACCGATGATGTTATCCGGCCACCATGGGCATGGCACCTTGATGCCCGTTGCACGGGATGTGGTGATTGTGCGCCCGCCTGCCCGGAAGGCATCATCGCATTTGACGGCAGAAACCATCCGGTCATTGATTTCACCAAAGGTGAATGCACCTTTTGCGGGGCCTGTTCGCATGCCTGTGCAGAAGATGTTTTTGACGCGACAGCCGATACCCCTTGGAACCTCGACATTACGGTTGCCAAAACCTGTTTTGCGGAAAACGGGATTTACTGTCGGTCTTGTGGGGATGTCTGTCCGGAATCTGCCATCCGTATCGCCCCACAACTGGGTGGTCGGGCCCGTGTCATCGTTAATGAAGACGCATGTACCGGTTGCGGCGCATGTCTCTCGGCCTGCCCGGCCGACGCCATATCCATTACCCCCCAAAAGGAGCACGCCCATGGATGAAAATATCGGGGTGATCTCCAGCATGATTGTTCAGGCCCGTCCCGAACATCTGGACGTGATCGCGACACAGCTTGAAGCCTTTCCCGGCATCGAAATCACCGCACGTGACGTCTCGGGAAAAATCATTGTCGTACTTGAAGCCAAGAATGACCGGCAACTGGCCGACACCATGAAAGAGATCGGTGACCTTTCAGGCGTTCTTGGCGTCAACCTTGTCTATCACCATAACGAAAACGCCAATTAGTGCCACCGCGCACCAGCCAACGATCAAGAATTTGACATCTGGCCCGAGGAAACAAACGATGTTCAAGACAAAGATATCCCGCCGCGATGCCCTCAAGGCAAAAGCCGCAGCAATTGCAGCTGCCGCCGCTGGCATCAGTCTTCCGGCATCTGCACAAAATCTGGTGACAGAGACAGAACACACCAAACTCAAATGGTCCAAGGCCCCTTGCCGGTTCTGCGGCACCGGGTGTTCGGTCATGGTCGCAACCAAGGACAACCATGTCGTTGCAACCCACGGCGATGTTCTGTCTCCGGTGAACCGGGGGCTTAACTGCGTCAAAGGGTACTTCCTGTCCAAGATCATGTATGGCAAGGATCGCCTGACCGAACCGCTCTTGCGCAAAAAGAACGGCGTCTATGACAAGAATGGCGACTTCGAACCGGTGTCCTGGGACGAAGCATTCGATATCATGGCCGAGAAATGGAAAGCAGCCCTAAAGGCCAAAGGTCCAACATCTGTCGGCATGTTTGGCTCAGGACAATGGACCGTTTTTGAAGGGTACGCCGCCTCCAAGCTGATGAAAGCCGGTTTCCGGTCCAACAACCTTGATCCCAATGCCCGCCATTGCATGGCATCCGCCGTTGTCGGCTTCATGCGGACCTTTGGCATGGACGAACCGATGGGCTGTTATGACGATATGGAAGCCGCAGACGCCTTCGTTCTGTGGGGATCGAACATGGCGGAAATGCATCCGATTCTATGGACCCGTGTCACAGACCGTCGTTTGTCGGCCTCGCATGTCAAAGTCGCTGTGCTATCGACCTATGAACATCGTTGTTTTGATCTGGCTGACATCCCGATGGTGTTCAAACCCCAGACCGATCTGGTGATCCTGAATTACATCGCCAACCACATTATATCGACCGACCGGGTCAATACTGACTTTGTCAACAAACACACCATTTTCCGGCGCGGCAATACCGATATCGGCTATGGCCTGCGCCCAGAAGACCCGCGCCAACAATCAGCTGAACACGCATCCGATGCCGGTGGTTCAACCGACATGACATTCGACGAGTACGCCGAATTTGTATCGGAATATACGCTTGATAAAACCCATGAAATGACCGGTGTTCCCAAGGAACGTCTGGAAGCACTGGCTGAACTTTATGCCGATCCAAAGATCAAGGTCACATCGTTCTGGACCATGGGCTTTAACCAGCATACACGCGGGGTATGGGCCAACAATCTGTGTTACAATATCCATCTTCTGACCGGTAAGATTGCCGAGCCGGGCAATTCACCATTTTCGCTCACCGGGCAACCGTCCGCCTGTGGCACCGCGCGCGAAGTTGGTACGTTCTCCCATCGGCTGCCTGCCGATATGGTTGTCACCAATCCCGAACACCGTAAGCATGCCGAAGAAATCTGGAAACTGCCCGAAGGCACCATTCCCGACAAGGTTGGCTATCACGCAGTAGAACAAAACCGCATGCTCAAGGATGGCAAACTCAATGCCTATTGGGTGCAATGTAATAACAACATGCAAGCAGCTGCCAACATCAACGAGGAAGCCTGGCCGGGGTATCGCAACCCGGAAAACTTCATCGCCGTTTCTGATGCATACCCAACCGTAACCTGCGAGGCTGCCGATCTTGTCTTGCCCACCGCAATGTGGGTGGAAAAAGAAGGCTGCTATGGCAATGCCGAACGCCGCACGCATATGTGGCATCAACTTGTTCAGGCTCCCGGGAACGCCAAATCCGACCTTTGGCAACTGATAGAATTTTCCAAACGCTTTGCCATCGAGGACGTCTGGCCGGAAGAGCTTCTGGCCAAGGCACCGGAACTGCGCGGCAAAACTATGTTTGACGTTCTGTATCGCAACGGCAACGTCGACAAGTTCCCGCTTGAGGAAACGGCCCCTGATTACGACAATAACGAGTCTGAAGAATACGGCTTCTATGTCCAAAAAGGCCTATTTGAAGAATACGCAACCTTCGGACGCGGTCATGGCCATGATCTCGCACCGTTCGACCGCTATCACAAGGAACGCGGCCTGCGCTGGCCGGTAGTTGACGGCAAGGAAACCCTTTGGCGGTACCGCGAAGGATATGACCCTTATGTCACCCCCGGTGCCGGGGTCGAGTTTTATGGCCATAAGGATGGCAAGGCACGCATTTTTGCCCTTCCCTATGAACCAGCACCTGAAACCCCTGATGAAGAATATCCGTTCTGGCTTTGCACCGGACGCGTCTTGGAACATTGGCACTCCGGGTCCATGACCCAGCGCGTGCCAGAACTTTACCGGTCATTCCCAGATGCCCTGTGCTTCCTGCATCCCGATGATGCCGCCGAACAGGGGCTAAGGCGGGGTGATGAAATCCGGGTAATCTCACGCCGTGGCGACATGCGCACACGGGTTGAAACACGCGGTCGTAACAAGCCCCCTCGCGGACTTGTTTTCATTCCTTGGTTCGATGCCAGCGAGTTGATCAACAAGGTCACACTTGATGCCACCGATCCAATGTCAAAACAGACTGATTACAAAAAATGCGCCATTCGCATTGAAAAAGTCTGAGGGAGGAAGCCATGAAAATAAGTCCAAAATGGTTGCTGTCGCTTGCCATCGTCGGCATTGCTGGCATGGCATATGCCGCAGAACCGATAACAACATTGCGCAGCACCGCCCCGGATCAGGAATCCGCAGCACCACGCATTACCAATTTCGAAGATAACAGCGTCAAACGCCCGCGCAATTATCCGGAACAACCGCCAACCATTCCGCATGATATCGAAGGATATCAAATCGACCGCAATGCCAATAAATGCCTATCGTGTCATGCCCGTTCACGCACCGGCGAAAGCGGGGCGCCCATGGTTTCGATCACGCATTTCATGGACCGCGACAACCAGTTCTTGGCTGCCGTCAGTCCACGTCGTTATTTCTGCACCCAATGCCACGTCCCGCAGAAAGAAGTCAAACCTCTGGTCGACAATGACTTTGTCGATATTGATCAACTTCTGCCTGACAACGGCACACGAATTGCGGAGTAGGGGGATTGGCGATGATTAATCTTCTGAAACGGTACTGGAAAGTTCTGACGACACCCAGTGTCCATTATAGTCTGGCATTCCTGACCGTGGGCGGCTTTATCGCCGGCGTCATTTTCTGGGGTGGTTTTAATACCGCACTGGAAGCCACCAACACCGAACAATTCTGCATTTCGTGCCATGAAATGGAAAACAACGTCTATGCCGAACTGAAATCAACCATTCACTACTCAAACCGGTCTGGTGTGCGCGCCACCTGCCCCGATTGCCATGTCCCGCATGAATGGACCGACAAGATCGCCCGTAAAATGCAGGCTTCCAAAGAAGTCTGGGGCAAGATTTTTGGCACCATCAGCACGCGCGATAAATTCCTCGATAAACGTCTTGAGCTGGCCCAACATGAATGGGCACGGCTTAAAGCAAATAACTCGCTCGAATGCCGCAATTGCCATTCAGATGAATCAATGGATATCACCCGTCAAAGCCCCCGTGCCGTCGAAGCCCATCAGAAATTTTTATTCACCGGTGAAAAGACATGTATCGACTGTCACAAGGGGATCGCGCATCATCTACCTGACATGTCGGGTGTTCCCGAATGGCAGTAATCTGATGATGGATATGACAGCGTGACACAAGACACCCAATCTAAACCCCTTCTGGCTGGAATACGTTTCCAGCCAAGGGAGCCAATTGACGCCATACTGACCCAGATAGCGACCCATTATCGGTGCGACCGTGTTTCTGGCTATGTCCAAAAACGCCATAAGGACCGCGATTGCGGCACCTTGGTATATGTCCGCAACCTGCGGTCTGGCGCGGAAATGTCGATCACGAAAAACCGGGGTGCCATGGCAAAGGGCTGCAAGCTCGACGGCGATGCGCTATCGAGCTTGTCGGAACAACTCGCACAAGATATCGAAGCCGGAAGTGATCTTTTGATCGTTGCACGCTTTGGCCGAAGCGAGGCCGAAGGACGCGGGTTGCGCGATGTCATCTCACGCGCGATGGAACTTGAAATTCCTGTACTGGTCGGGGTGCGGGGTGAATATGCCGATGCGTGGGCCGAATTCCACGGCGGCATTGCCGACACATTGCCCCTTGATGCCCAAAAAATCGAAGCCTGGCTACACATGACCGCCCGCACCTTGGCAAGCACGTGATTGTGATCGTCTGATCTTTGGGCGTTTATCAAAGGTCAGGCATAATTGCACCGCGTCGATATCTGAAACTTCCGGGTGCAGGAATATCATCATGCGTGTGCAAATGCCTTTTGGCTTTCTCGTGACCTTTTCCATTCTGGCATCTGTGGTCCCGTTCACCGCCCATGCTGCCGATCCCTTTGGCGAAATCGAAATTCGCGAATGGAATGTCGAATATGGTGGATTGCCACGTGACCCGGATGCGGTATCGGACGATGAAGTCTGGTTTGTTGGGCAGGTAGGCGACTACATCGGACGTCTTAACCCAAAAACCGGGGCATTTTTCAAACGAGATCTTGAGGATGAACCCGGCCCCCATAACCTGATTGTCGGGCCTGATGGCATTGTCTGGTACGCGGGAAACCTGTTGGGGTATATCGGGCGATATGATCCGCAAACCGATCAGATCGACAAAATTGCCATGCCCAACGATGCCGCGCGCGATCCTCATACACTGATGTTCGATGCCGATAATCGTTTCATCTGGTTCACGGTTCAAAATGGTAATTTCATTGGCCGGCTTGACCCGCAAAGCCACGATGTCGATTTGATCAAGGTACCGACACCGCGTGCCCGTCCCTATGGCATCAAACAGGCCCCTGATGGTACCTTGTGGATTGCCCTTCTGGCACCAACAAACTGGCCTCGGTTAATCCGCAAACTCTTGAACTGCGTGAACATGCCCTGCCCGATGGTGCGCGCCCGCGCCGGATTGCCATAAGCGATCAGGGACATGTTTTTTACACGGGTTATGCGCGCGGTGTTCTGGGCCGACTTGATCCCGCATCGGGCATGATTGATGAATGGCCAATGCCCGGCGGCGAAAATTCCCGCCCCTATGGCATGGCAATTGATGCGGCCAATCATGTCTGGGCGGTCGAAGGTGGCAGACCTGCGATGTTTGTCGGCTTTGACCCGGTGGCGGAAAAATTCATTTCAAACACACCGGTCCCATCGGGGGGCATTACCATTCGCCATATGGATTACAACCGCGAAACGCAGTCGGTCTGGTTTGGCAGTGATGCGGGAACCATTGGTCAGGCGATGGTCGGAAATTAAGGAGCCAGCCGCCTAAGTTAACGACCGATATCCGAGCAGACACGCCCCCCGACCAGAACCTTGGCGGCAAACCGTTCAAACCATGCGCCAAAGTCCGCGTCATATTTCGCCCGGCCTGCGCGCTGCTCATCGGGGCCTTGTCCGTTCGGGCGGTTTGTCTTATCCCCCGCCCCTGACAGCCAACGTTCGTGACTTTCATCATCGACTTCCGGGTGAAACTGAATGCCCCAGATGCGCCCATCAATATGATAGGCCTGATGGGGGAATGTTGGCCCGGTCGCCATCAGTTCCGCCCCCTCGGGCAAGCCGAAGCCTTCGCTGTGCCAGTGATACACCATCATATTATCGGGAAATAAATCACGCCCGGCCTCTGTCGCCTGAACCGGGTAATAGCCGATTTCCGTCAGGCCGTCGGGATGGGGGGCAACCGATGCGCCAAGGTGACGCGCCATCATCTGGGCGCCAAGACAAATGCCCAAATACATCACATCACTGGCAACCACCTTGGGCAACCAGTCCATGATCGCACTGACATTGCCCAGATCATCCTCGTTGGCACTCATCGGTCCGCCAAACACAACAACAAGGTGGTAGCCGTCAAGATCATGGGGCAAGACATCACCTTCGCCCGGACGACGAATATCGAACGTATAGCCATAGCGACGCATGACATCCCCAACCCGGCCCGGTTGACCGGTGGCGGAGTTGAAAACCAGAAGAATGCGTTTTTCCGGGCTTAGTTCGTTCATCGTGACCTCATTACTGCGTTTGCGAAGGGTGACCTTTTCGGGCCATTTTGACAACCCCTTCGCATCCAAACCGGCCCTTCCAGATACGAAAAAGCCGCCGCAAATCTGCGACGGCTTTGAATTCGTTACGTTTAATATGCGTCTTAAACGTTAAATTTGAAATGGAATATATCGCCGTCCTTAACGATGTAAGTCTTGCCTTCCTGACGCAACTTACCGTTATCGCGCGCGCCAGCTTCACCGTTGAAGGTGATGAAGTCATCATAGGCAATGGTTTCGGCCTTAATGAAACCGCGTTCAAAATCGGTGTGAATGACGCCCGCCGCATTCGGCGCCGTCGCCCCTTTATACACCGTCCAGGCGCGTGCTTCTTTCGGACCGACGGTAAAGAAGGTCAAAAGATCAAGCAGCTTATACCCTTCGCGGATACACCGCGTCAGACCGGTTTCCGAAAGGCCAAGACCTTCAAGGAATTCCTTTTTGTCTTCGGCACTGTCAAGCAAGGCGACTTCAGACTCGATTGCCGCAGAAATCACAACAGAACGTGCACCCTGTGCGGCGGCCATTTCGGCAACCTTGGCCGACAATTCATTACCGTCTGCGGCACTGTCTTCATCAACATTGCACGCATAAAGGATCGGCTTGCTGGTCAGAAGCTGCAACATACGGAACGCTTTTTCTTCGTCCTCACCATCAATTTTGACGGTACGGGCTGGTTGGCCTTCGCGCAACGCGACCAAAGAACGCTCAATCAGCTCCATCGTCAAAACGGCTTCTTTTTCGTTCTGACGGGCTTTTTTCTGAAGGCCCGGAATACGTTTTTCCAGGCTTTCCATATCGGCCAGCATCAATTCGGTTTCGATGGTTTCCGCATCGCGTACCGGGTCAACCGACCCGTCAACATGGGTGATATCACCATCTTCGAAACAGCGCAGCACATGGACAATCGCATCGGTTTCGCGAATGTTGGCCAGAAACTGGTTACCCAGCCCCTCGCCCTTGGACGCACCGCGCACCAAACCGGCGATATCGACAAATTCAAGCTGGGTCGGAATGATGGTGGCCGATTTGCCAATCGCCGCGATTTTATCAAGGCGATCATCCGGGACGCTGACACGCCCGGTATTGGGCTCAATCGTACAGAACGGGAAGTTTGCCGCCTCGGCCGCAGCCGTCTGGGTCAGGGCGTTAAAAAGGGTCGACTTACCAACATTTGGCATACCGACGATACCGCATTTGAATCCCATCTTTCCGGGCTCCGTAACTTGATTTGTTTCTATCAGGATCGGCTCGAATATGATCAAGCCGAAAGACTATTTCTTTTTGCCAAACGCCTTGGCAAGGGCTTGCGCCATCGCATTTGCGGCATTGCTGACCGGGGTATCGGCCTTTTCAATGCGCACCTGTGCAGCACCCGACAAATTGTTCATATCTTCGCCAGCCGGTTCTTGTTCGCTGGCTTCACCTTTGGCTTTGCTGGCCGCTGGTTTGTCTTTCTTCGGCGCCTTTGGCTTTGGCGGTGACACGATGTTTGACACCTTGCTCATAAAGCCGCCGTCATCGCCCTTGGTCAGTCGGGCAAACTCGGCTGACACCGCGTCAAGCAACGTCATCAGCCAACCATCCTGTTCGGATTTGGAAAAATCCCCCAGAACATGGCCATGTACACGTGACTTTTCACCGGGATGTCCAATACCCAACCGCACACGACGGTATTCTTTGCCACAATGGGCGTCGATGGATCGCAATCCGTTATGTCCGCCGTGGCCCCCGCCGCGTTTCACACGCAACTTGCCCGGCGGCAGGTCCAGCTCATCATGCAGGACAATAACGTCTTCGACCGGAATCTTGTAAAAGCGCAGCACTTCGCCAACGCTTTGCCCCGAAAGGTTCATGAAGGTTTCCGGTTTCAGAACCAGAACTTTCTGCCCGTTCAAGTCACCTTCCGAAATCTGGCCCTGAAACTTTTTGCGCCAGGGACCAAAAGAATGGCGGCGGACGAGTTCGTCCGCCGCCATGAAGCCGATATTGTGGCGATTGGCGGCATATCCCGATCCCGGGTTTCCCAATCCAACCACCAAAAACATCTTAAGACCTCAATCTTATTCTTCGGTCGATTCCGCTGCGTCTTCTTCGCCACCTTCTGCGTCATCGGCATTATCTTCCGATTTCAGAGCGGACGGAGCAGCAACGGTTGCAACGGTAAAGTCACGGTCGGTAATCGTAAGCTCAACACCTTTCGGCAATTTGATTGCCGAGATGTGGATCGAGTCACCAACTTCAACACCCGTAAGGTCGAAGACCAGTTCTTCCGGGATAGCAGCAGGCGCACAGCTAACTTCGACGTCGTGACGAACGATATTGAGAACGCCACCGCGTTTCAGGCCCGGTGATTTCTCTTCGTTGATGAAGCGAACCGGAACTTCCACGTTCATGGTCTGGCCTTTTGCAAAGCGCAGGAAGTCAACATGGATCGGTGCGTCAGTCACTTTGTCGAACTGAACGTCGCGTGGCAGGACTTCGTATTTCTCTTTGCCGACGTTAACCGTCAGAATGTGAGAAAAGAAGCCAGGCTGATGCAGAAGTTTAACGAGCGGACGCGGGTCAATCTGGAACATAACAGGTTCTTGTTTTGCACCATAAATAACACCAGGGACCATACCGGCACGACGCACGGCACGGGCGGCCCCCTTTCCGGCCCGTTCACGGATTTCCGCAGTGATAACAGAGTTTGCCATCAGAAAATCTCCTTGAACTATAAAATTTGTTTACGCAGGTTGGTGTAAATCACCGCTGAAAGCCCACGAAAACAAGCGCGCTGGCCTCCAGGGGTGCCAGCGCGACGAGGGCCTTATACCCTCAATCGAAAAGAACGGAAACAGATTTTTCTTCCGAGATGCGACGAATGGCCTCGGCCATCAGCGGCGCAATCGGAAGCTGTCTGATTTTTGCGCAAGTCCGCACCGCATCCGATGCCTTGATCGAATCGGTCGTGACCACTTCAGACATCGGCGAATTGGCAATACGCTCAACCGCCGGGCCCGACAAAACACCATGCGAGACATAGGCTGCAACCGATGCCGCACCGCGCTCTTTCAATGCACCTGCCGCATTGCAAAGTGTACCGGCACTGTCGACGATATCGTCAACCAGAATGCAGGCTGCATCCTTAACATCACCGATAACATGCATGACTTCCGACACACCGGCCTGCGGGCGGCGTTTATCAATGATCGCCAGTTCGGCATCAAGACGCTTTGCCACCGAACGGGCACGGGCAACACCGCCAACATCCGGGCTAACAATGACCAGTTTCTGGCCTTCGAACTTGTTGCGGATGTCGCTGGTCAGAACCGGAGACGCAAACAGGTTATCAAGCGGAATGTCAAAGAAGCCCTGAATCTGACCGGCATGAAGGTCCATGGTCAGAACGCGGTCTGCACCGGCAACCGTAATCAGGTTGGCAACCAGCTTGGCCGAAATCGGGGTGCGGGGACCCGATTTGCGATCTTGCCTGGCATAGCCGAAATACGGCATGACGGCCGTGATGCGACGTGCAGACCCTCGACGCAGTGCGTCGATCACCACCAGAAGTTCCATCAGATTGTCGTTTGCGGGATAAGAGGTGCTCTGAATGACAAAAACGTCCTCACCGCGGACGTTTTCCTGAATTTCACACCAGATTTCTTCGTCGGAGAATCGCTTAACATCTGCGCGGGTAAGCGGCAGGTTCAGATGGTCAGCAATTGCCTCAGCCAAGGGATGGTTACTGTTACCAGCGAGGATCTTCATAGCGGGGCCTCGGATAATGGGTGCCGGGAAAGCGAAAAAACGAATTTGCGACTCCGCCCTGCACAAAGTGCCGGGATGGTTCCCTGCATGCCCTTGCCGCTCAAAGTCCCGGTTTTCAAGGTTTCCCCATCCGGCACAACGACACATTCACAACACTCAAAGACCACTGTTTGGCTACTCCGCATCTTGGCAGATCGCGGCGGCTTTATACCCATCCGTTAACAGTCTGTAAATGGCCCCAATGGCGAATAACGACAAGGCAGTCATGCATCCCCCCGCAACACCAATAGGACAACGGCCCCCTAACGCGCTGATGCGGTCTTTTTAGGAGCACGCAACTGCCATTGTTTACGGTTGGCGATCTGGCCCAAAACACCTTCAAGGGATTCAACCGCCGCCTGTGCCGCAAGCGATGCGATTGTGCCCCAACGTTCATCAAGGCTACCGTGCGGAACCACATTATTTTGCTTCATCTGGCCCAGTTCCGTGCCATCGATATCCATGATCACCCATTCGATCAACACCCGGTCCACTGGTGTGCGCGACTTGCTTTTATCAATCGGGGTGACTTGGGTGGTCGCCGACAGGATCACGCTATGATCTCCAATGTCGGTATTATCGATCTCGATCCCTTTGGATTGCAAAAGGGCCCCGGCCGACCTTGCCAATGCAGTATTTCCATCTCCCGGTGCACCTGCGAAATCAATCAGGGCGACTTTCATGACCGGGGCTGCGCGCAATGCGGTCCGGTCCCCGGTGATCATAAAGGCAATCTTGTCGGCCGATTGAGCGACCAGTGCGTCATAGGTTTCTTCTTGCGGGTCTTGGTCAATCCCGCCCAGATCGCGGACTTTCTCCACCAGTTCCTTAGGAACGGCAAGATCGCCTTCCTCCGGCCCCGTTGGGACAGGCGCAAACCACTGATCCGGTCCCAATTCACCTGTGGCCTTTGTGGTATCAATCGCCAAGCCATCGGGACGCATCAAAACCCACGTGATATCAACCGATGCCCCGGCATCAATCAGATTGGCCGTAACGTTGGGACGCAGGATATAATCTCCACCTTGTGGGCTGTCGCTATAGGCCGGTATATCGCGTGATCGTAATGCGCGCGCCATCGCCCGTGCCAAATGCTGCGATGCGCCTTCCGGCAAATCTTCGCCGCCTTCGACCCGCACGGTTTCGGTATCACGCAATTCCAGAAGCGACGGATCACCTTCACGCCCCGCGCCCTGAAACGGGCGCGGCAAATCACCGCAGGCACCAAGCGGGATGATCGTGACAACAAAAAGAAGGAAAGTACGGAGGAACGATTTCATCAAAGCCACTTTGAAAATCACATCAAAACGCACCCAACCATGGATACGATGATCATAAAGAAAAACAGCATAATCAAATGTGGCATGGCGTATCCCCTTACGCTTCTGACAACATGATCGCGGAAAGCTGCCGGCCATAATCGGGCTCCTTGCGAAGCGTCGTCCGGCGGTAACTGTAAAACAGGTCTTCTTGCGCCAGCGTGTCGCGCGCCACAAGTTCGACCTTGGCAATGCCAGTCGCAATCGTGCGGCGATGCACATATTCCGGCAGATCAAACATATAGTGTCCGACACGCGACGACGCATCAAAAAGGTCTTCGTTGCCTTCTGGTCCGTCAAGGATCGTATCGCGAAATTTGGCGTCAACCTCATAGGATGCGCGCGCGATACACGGACCAACAGCGGCAATAATGTTTTCGCGGCTCGCACCCAGCTTTTCCATCGCCGTCACTGTTGTTTCGGAAACCCCGCCATAAGACCCGCGCCATCCCGAATGGCACGCGCCAATCACGCCAGCTTTGGGATCATGAAACAAAACCGGCGTGCAATCAGCGGTCAAAATGCCCAGCATAATACCCGGACGGTCCGTCACCATCGCATCGGCCTTTGGCGCCTCGTCACGTGACAGCGACCGATCCAGCACGGCAACATCCGTACCATGCACCTGATACACCGTTGTCAGGTCATCGGGCGCCACCGCAAATGCCTTGGCGGCACGTGCGCGGTTTTCCGCTACCCGGTCCTTATCGTCATCGGAGCCAAATCCGACATTAAGCCCACCGTGAATGCCGTCGCTAACCCCGCCCTTGCGGCTGAAAAATCCGTGTCGTAGAACTGACGGCGCGCCAAGGTTTTCGGCCTCAAACCACTCAAGCCCGTTTGCCGTGCGGGCGATGCCGTGCGTTATCGGATGGGTCATGCTGTGGTGTGCTCCGTGCTTACGTCATCATCAGTCGGCGTTTATGGGTTTATCGGGTTCACCCTTCTGCCCCGCTAATGCAGGGTGGCGGTGTCGTCGTCGCACCATAGCCGATCAGTACTTTAAAAAGCGTTCCCATCTGATCGGGCGCGATTAACCGCGCAAGTGCCTGATCAATCGCCTTTGCCTGATCGTCGCTGGCATCGGTTTTTAAAAGTTCGGCACGCTGTTCAATGCCCAACATCGCCAAAAAAGTCCCCTGGGTTAATACCGCCCCGGTCCGCGCGCCCGCCTCAATCATCGCGCGCGAGATGGCGGCGAAATCAACATGGGCTGTCAAATCAACATCGCCCGGCTGTGACAGAACCGGATGATATTCATGGGCCTTTACCGCCTGCAGTGTATCGCCAAACGCACTATGGGGATGACCGTAATCGATAAACAATGCCGCCCCGCCGTTGTCATTTAAACGGCGGGCAATCTGATCGGCAATGGCAATCGCCGGGCCGCAGGACTCAAAAATGTCACCCTTTTTCGCCGTCCCGCGCAGGGTCGCAGGCACCAGCGCATCGGCCACCGGCGTTTCGCGCCCGCGCACAAACCCAAGTTCACCACCCGCTGCATCAACCCCGACAAGCCGTTCGGCCCATCCGGTTTCCCCACGTTCAAACTGGCGGATCGGCAGCGCGTCAAAGAACTCATTGCCAATCACAATCGTCGGCACACCGGCCCGACCGGGGATATCGTCAAACGCTTCGTGCCACGTGGCGGGAATGCCATATGGCATGATTGATGTTTGCTGATGGGTGCGCAAAACCGGGCTGGTTTCAACAAACCGCACCGTGATCGCATCGTTAAAGCCCGGAACATTGCGCACCGCGCGCAGGGCATCGGACATCAAGGTTCCGCGCCCCGGCCCCAGTTCGACCAGATCAATTTTCGACGGACCACCCATCTGTTGCCAGCTCACCGCCGCCCAAAGACCAATCAACTCGCCAAACATCTGGCTGATTTCAGGCGCGGTGATAAAATCCCCCGCCCGGCCAAACGGGTCCTGTTTGCGGTAATAGCCAAATTCAGGATGGGCGAGGGCCTCATTCATGAAATCGGCAATCGTGATCGGCCCGGACAACGAAATCCGGCGTTTGATATGCTCAAGTAGCGGGTTCGCAGACGGTTCGGTCACGCGGTCTTTCCATCTTTTCTTTTGGGATCATCCTTGGGATGGACACGGGTTTCAATCGGCTTACGCTTCAAGGCATATGCAATGACAGCCGCCCCGGCCAGAACCATCGGAATCGACAACAATTGCCCCATCGTCGTCCCGCCAACCAGATAGCCAAGCTGTGCATCGGGTTGACGGAAAAACTCGATAATGATCCGCGAAATGCCATACCCGGCAACGAACGTCCCGCCGAGAATCCCCGGACGGTGGCGGACAAACGCACTGCGCGACAATACAAACAGAACGATAAACAGGATCAGCCCTTCAAGGGCTGCTTCATAAAGCTGGCTTGGATGGCGCGGCATCGGTCCGCCATTGGGAAACACCATGCCCCACGGCGCATCGGTCGCACGGCCAAACAGCTCGCCATTGATGAAATTGGCAATTCGGCCAAAGAACAAACCAATCGGCGTCGCCACCGCCGCAGCATCAAGAACTGCCAGGATCGAAATCCCGCGTTTGCGCGCAAACAGAATGATCGCAACAATCACGCCCATGAACCCGCCATGGAACGCCATGCCGCCTTGCCAGACCTTCAGGATATTGTCCGGGTTATCGATGTAGTAATCGAAATTGTAAAACAGCACATAACCAATCCGCCCGCCAAGGATCACCCCAAGTGTGGCCCAGAACAGCAAATCATCAACGTCGGCTTTACTCATGATCTTTGGGGTTTTGGTGCAGTAATACACTACGTATTGCCACCCGATCAGAAGGCCTGCGATATAGGCCAGCGCATACCAGCGAATGGCTATCGGGCCGATGGAAATCGCAATCGGGTCTATTGCCGGAAAGGCAAGACTGAGCATCAAAAAAACTCCGGTCCGAAACGGGGATTAAACAAAATGGCGTATCAGGATGTCACAAAGGATATGGGCAGCATCATGGCAGTCACCTTTCGGGCGCCACAACCCCTATTTGATCAGCGGAACGGATCGTCTGTTGCCAGATAATCCTGCACATAGCACCGCACGCCTTCTTCAAGCGACGTCATCTCCGCGTCATAGCCTGCTTGACGCAGCTTGGCCATGTTGGCCTCAGTGAAATACTGGTATTTGTCGCGGATCGATTCTGGTGTTGGCACATATTTAATGTCGGGCTCCTTGCCCATCGCATCAAACACCGAAAGTGCCAGATCCTTGAAACTGCGTGCCTTACCGGTCCCGATGTTAAACAGGTCGCTGACATCGGGGTGGTCATAAAGCCACATGATGATATTGACCACATCGCCGACCCAGACAAAATCACGCAACTGCCCGCCGTCTTCATAATCGGGATGGTGCGATTTAAACAGGGTCGCGGTTTCCCCCGCCGACAGTTTGTCAAACATTTGGGAGACGACCGAACGCATCCCGCCCTTATGATATTCATTGGGGCCATAGACGTTGAAAAACTTCAACCCGGCCCACTGTTTGGGGCGGAAGCCGTTCTGATCCAGAATGCGGCGGAACCGGCGATCAGTCGCATGTTTCGACCAGCCATAGGCATTAAGTGGCGCCAGTTTCGCCATGTCGCCTTCGTTAAAGCTGTCATCAAAGCCCTGCTTGCCATCGCCATATGTTGCCGCCGATGACGCATAGATCAGGCGCGCGGAATGGCGTGAACACCATTCCCAAAGCCATGTGGTCAGTTTCAGGTTGTTGGCAACGATCTTGTCCGCGTCGGTTTCGGTGGTCGCAGAAATCGCCCCCATGTGGAAAATCGCATCGACATCGCCCGAATGCTGTTCAAGAAATGCTGGCAGTTCATCGGGATGAATGATGTCACGCAGGTTCCGCTTGGCAATGTTTTTCCATTTGATGCCATCGCGCAGGCGATCCACGACAACAATGTCGGTTTCACCGCGGTCTTCAAGGGCGGCAACAATATTGGAACCAATAAATCCGGCACCACCGGTAACGATAAGCATGACGTTCTCCTGACGGGTATCGGGGCGTGAGCCCGTCCCATGAATTCTAATCTGACCACTTTATAGGACCGCCCCTGATCTGGAGCAAGAAAAGCCATTGAAAACGAGGATATTCTCACGCCGAAAGGACGATCAACTTGCCCCGCATCGCATAACCAACCATATTACGATCAACAATTTGATCGCAAACGCCGGAGACGAACATGCAAATCAATAACCGCATTCTCGATGACCTGACCCGTGTCACCAATTCTGCACTGGGCACCATGACCGGCGTCAAAGGCGAAGTCGACGCAATGATCCGTCAGCAGTTTGAGAAAATCCTGGTAAACATGGATCTGGTCACCCGCGAAGAATTCGATGTCGTGCATGATGTTGCCATTCGCGCGGCTGAGCGCATTGACGCGCTCGAAGCCAAAATTACCGATCTTGAAAAACGCCTTGCCGTTGCCGATGCGCCCAAAAAACCGGCAGCAAAACGCACCAGCGCAAAAACAACTGCGAAAAAAGACGTATAACCGGGCTGCACTCCCCACATTAAGGTCAGATAACCGTCGTTCTTTGGTCGGATAAGCCCCGTCTTACCCGACCAATTGGGAACGCAGGACGACAATGACATGAAACTCATTGCAGTCCTGCGATTAAGGGCGGTTGAAACACGGCACGCCGCGGCATATAGTGCGCGCCCTTTCGCATATGCTTAAACAGGCTGGGTTTATATGAACGACCAACCCGACGATATTGGCGATATGGACGACGAAAATCCGTTGCTCCTTGTCGAAGATATCGCCCGCACCAACCAATGGCACCTGGAACGACGCAGCACCGATGAAGTGGTGGTCGAGATTCCGGGCCATTGGTGCACGTATCTGGTCTATTTCACCTGGCGTGATGATGCAGAAGCATTGCACATCGCATGTTGCTTTGACCTGTTCGTGCCAGAACCCTTGCGCCCGCGCATGTATGAACTGGTGACCAAATGTAACGAGCAACTCTGGATCGGGCATTTCGGTCTGTGGCTCGAAGAAAACATGCCGCTGTTTCGTCACACACTGTTGTTTGGTGGCGACGTCCCCCCAATGGTCGAACAATTCGAAGAAATGATCGACATTGCGGTCTCGGAATGTGAACGGTTTTTCCCCGCGTTTAATTTCGTACTGGGTCAGGGCAAATCCCCCGACGAAGCTTTGATGCATTCCATGCTCGAACCGCTCGGACAGGCGTAACAGCGCCCAAACCCACTTCCACCGATCACGCTATCAGGACGGCAACAGTGCCGTCCTTTTGCATATAACGGCCTATTGCAGCGCTTTTTTTTCGGTTTCATCATATGATCGGCGAAACAAAATAAACGCCACCTTGGCACCGAAAGCAGATCATCGAACAAAATAAAATCCGGCAAAACCCACCAACCACAGCCAAACACCCCGCTTGTGATGTACATAACTATTTTTGGTGTTCCCACCTTTGCCACCTCTTGCCCTACGGCCTGACTTGACCCACCTTGAGAAGATCGCTACGGCATTGGATCACGACTGTTGAGTGCACCCCGCACAACAGTACCGGATGGATAAAGCGGAGCAATTTTATGAATACGCGCCTTTTGCTGGTCGGCTGTGGAAAGATGGGCAGTGCCATGCTCGAAGGCTGGCTTGCCCAAGGGCTTGTTGCCAGCAATGTCTATATTGTTGAGCAGCCCGAAGCGGCCGAGAAACTCCAAACCAGCTATGGCATCAATGGCATCACCGATGTCAAAGACGTGCCAAAGGACTTTAGCCCGCAAGTCGTGCTGTTTGCCGTCAAGCCACAGGTCCTGCCTGATGTGATTGACGCCTATAAACCGCTTGCACGCGCGGAAACCGTGTTTCTGTCGGTGGCGGCGGGCAAAACCATTGAATTCTTTACCAGCCATCTGGGCGAAAACGCCCGCATTGTGCGTGCCATGCCCAACACACCAGCTGCGGTCTCGCGCGGCATGACCGTGATGTGCCCAACTGAGAATGTCAGCATCGCCCAGTGCAACATGTGCGAAACCCTGCTTAAAACCGTCGGTCTTGTGTCCTGGGTCGAGGATGAAAGCCTGATGGACGCGGTCACGGCCCTTTCGGGAAGCGGACCGGCCTATATCTTCCATCTGGTCGAAGCCATGGCACAGGCGGGTGAAACCGCAGGGCTTCCCGCAGAACAGGCAATGTTGCTTGCCCGTCAAACTGTTGTCGGTGCGGGCTTCCTGCTTGATAGCAGCGAAGAAACCGCCGAAACCCTGCGCCAGAATGTCACAAGCCCCGGTGGCACCACGGCGGCCGCCCTTAATGTTCTGATGGATCAAAAATCAGGACTGCCCGAACTGATGACCCGCGCGGTTGAAGCCGCCCGCAAACGCTCGGTCGAACTGGCGGGCTAAAACACCCCGCCCTCACCAATAAGGAGACAGTCATGCCTGCGAAAAAGGATATCCCAAATACCCTGATCACGGCCGCCATGAAACTGGCAGCCGATAAAAGCTGGCATGACGTCACCCTGATCGATATCGCCCAGACCGCTGGCCTGACGGTTGCGGAATGTTACGATCATTGTCGTGGCAAGGGCGATATCCTTCGCAAGTTCATCCATAAAATCGACCGCGACGTTCTCGCCGATCTCGATGCCGAAGATTTCAACGAGCCCGGCCACGACCGGCTTATCGCGATTGTGATGGCGCGCTTTGATGCGCTGGCGGCCTATCGCCCTGCCCTGCGCTCGATCCTGTGCGCGCGTGGTGATCTTGGTCCGGCAGATTCTTTGCGTGCCATTAAAACTCATTTCGGATCGATGCGCTGGATGCTGGACGCGGCAGGCTTTCGCACCGGCGGCCTTCAGGGCAGCTTGCGCATTGCGGCGATGACCGGGATCTATGCCCGCTGCTTTAAGCTGTGGCTTGATGACACCAGTACCGACTTTGGCCCGACCATGGCCCTGCTTGATCGTGAATTGTCAAAGGCCGCAACATGGGACGCCCGGGTTGAAAAGGGCCTTGGCAAGGCACACACCCTGTGCGGCAAAATTTCAAAAAAATATCACCGTTTTGCAGCAAAAAAACATGGTGCATCCCAACAGGAAACCACGGCGCAAACGCCCGCACAGACCAGTGGATCTTCTGCAACATCCCCCTAAGTATCTGATCTGAAAATCAAAAGAGACATAGATACCCAGGGTTATGTTACCAACATAAAACACTAACCTTACGGTTTTTGTGCAGTGCAAAATAATCCTTGACGAAAGCGATCCGTTCCTTCATATTGCAGTTGAATTTGTGCGGCGCACAATAGCGCCTCATTCCATAAATGTTCAAATTTTTAGATGGAGTGCAAACCATGACCGCCGCAAAAAAGGCAACGAACCCGTTCTTTGATCTCGACTTCACCAAGTACACCGCGGACTTTAAAATTCCGGGTGTTGACGTGAACGAAATGATGGCTTTCCAGCGTAAAAACATGGAAGCCCTGACCAAAGCCAACAAGGTAGCCTTCGATGGTTTCCAGGCTGTTGCTCAGCGCCAGGGTGAAATCTTCAAGTCGCTGCTGGACAAAGTCCAGACGCAGGGCAAAGATTTTGCTGCTACATCCGCTGACGACCCGATGGCGTCTGCTGCAAAGCAGACCGAAGTCGCGAAAGCCGCATACGAAGAAGCACTTTCGAATGCCAAGGAACTGTCAGGTCTGGTAACCAAGTCTCAGGAAGAGGCACTTTCTCTTCTGCAGACTCGCTTTACCGATTCTCTCGACGAATTCAAAACCGTAATCGAAAAGAGTGCGGTCGCGAAGTAACAGCTTAACGCTTTACACTTCCCGTAATCTACTTGATGGCAGGACCTTCTGGTCCTGCCATTTTTCTTATGTTTTGCTCAAACTCCTGACTTTGGCCCGGCCCGTGCTTTGGACTTCTCAGACCAGACGTCCCGCATTAATCTGGCGCCATAACAAGGAGACCACATCATGAGCGAAATCAGTTTTGATGATTTTCTAAAAGTCGATATCCGCGTTGGTACTGTTATTGATGCGCAAGACTTCCCCGAAGCCCGCCGCCCGGCCTTAAAACTGTGGGTGGATTTCGGCCCGGACATCGGCACCAAAAAAACATCAGCCCAGATCACCAAATATTACACCCCCGAAAAGCTGATCGGCCGTCAGGTCGCGGGCGTTGTCAACTTCCCCAAAAAACAGGTCGGACCGTTCATGTCCGAATTCCTGTGTCTGGGCTTCCCCGACGGGCAAGACGACAAAGGCATCGTTCTGATCCGCCCGGATCATGATATCCCCAATGGCGCGCGCCTGTTCTAAGGTTAAGCCCCTAGCGCCTGAGATTTCCGACTGAAAAAGAAAAGGACAGGTACCGATTGATACCTGCCCTCCCCCCGCTCGTGCCACGCTGCCAAGTCCGGCTAGCGTGCCAAAAAAGCTGCCGCTTCGCGGATTGTTCCGGCGACAACAGCCAGTTGTTCCGCTGTTTGCTGCATGCTTGCCAAGCCCCCCTGAGCCGCCTCAAGAGAGGTTTCTACGCCATGCATCTCGCCCGTCACCATCGCGGTGATTTCACTTTGCTTTTTCACTGCCAGAGAGACTATCGCAACGCGGCTTAACATCTCCGTCAGCTCAGAACGAAGTGTCGATGAAATCCTTGTGCTCGCATCGACCCGCTCTTCCAGAAAATCAATTTGCTGCGTAACAGCAGGAAAGTCCTTCATCTCATTACGCAGCGCGTCAATTGCCTGCTTCAACGCCACGGCAGCAACGTCACCTTCAATCGCTGTTTCAAAAACATGGTCGGCAACAGAACGAAATTCGACCATCCTGATCATTGTTTCGTCAACGCTGCTCGTAAGATGACTGCCAATCATGGTGCTGGTTTCAAGATGCGCCATTGCTTTACCGCAGGAGGCGACAACATCGCCCTTGTTCCGATCAAACGTCGTAATATTCTGATCAATGTCGTCAAAGCTTGCTTCAAGGATCGATTTCAAATCGATAAGTGCCGTGACCTGATCGGTAACATCAACAGCGAATTTGACAACTTTACAAACACCACCATCGGGATCGAATACCGGGTTATAGGTCGCTTCAAACCAGATATCCCGACCGTCCTTTGCAATTCTTTTGAGTTGACGGGAACTATGATGCCCCTTGGCAAGAGCCCGCCAGAATGCCCGATAATCGGTGCTCTTGGCATAGTCCGGGTCGACAAACATGCTATGATGACGGCCTATAATTTCATTTTCCTCATATCCCATGGTCGACAGGAAATGATGATTTGCGCGCAGCACATTGCCCCGCAGATCAAATTCGATCACAACATGGCTATGCTCAATCGCGTCGACCTTGCCCTGAAGGTCGAACATTTTCTTCTGAGCTGCGGTCACGTCTGTCGCAATTTTTACGATCTTTACGACGTCGCCATGGCCATTGCGCACCGGCGTATAGGTCGCTTCGATCCAGATACGTTTTCCCGATTTGGTTATGCGTGGCAGAACTGCCCGTTTGAAGCTACCCGCCTTCAGGTCTGCCCAGCACATTGAATGTTCCAGACTGCTTTCTTCGCCATCAGGAAGCAAGATAGACTGAGGCTGTCCGACAAGCTCATCCTCACGATATCCCGTCAGGGACAGGAAACTTTCATTCGCACTTAGGACATTGCCCTGCAGATCGAATTCAACAACCGCAAATGATGCATCTAGTGCGGAAATCATATCGCTAAAAGTATCATTGGTTTCCCGCACAATCGAAATCATTGAATTCATGGCCAACTCCGGGGCTGTATCTTTATGTAACTATCGACATATTTGATAAACTGAACCTACCGACAACCGGCCTGCCAAGACATCCCCATTTGGGGAGTTTTATATCCATTTGTATATTAATACACCTATACCAATGGAAACGGGCACAGCGATAAAACGCCATGCCCACTTGCTGGATCGCCAAATGAATTTGTTTTGCCGCTAAACTCACCCGCCAATCAGGACATCATCTGATTTCCGGGCCATCCCCTAGCGCGCCAACACCAATGCCGCATCGCGGGTTCGTCCAACAGTGCCCAACACCAACGACGACGCATCGCGGATAAAGTTGACACTGTCGGCAAACCGCTCAACCGAAGTTGCCATGTTCTGCATGCTGCTCGACACTTCCTGGGTTACGGCACTTTGTTCTTCAACCGCTGATGAGATCGTCGTGACGTTATTAAGAACACCTTCAACCTCGCTTCGGATCGATCCAAGAACACCGGAAACTTCACCGGCGATGTTCTGAACACCTTCAATCTCGCCAGTAATTTGCTCGGTTGCCTTAGCGACCTGATTGGCCAGGTTCTTGACCTCGTTTGCCACCACGGCAAACCCTTTTCCCGCTTCACCGGCTCGTGCCGATTCAATTGTTGCATTCAGTGCCAGAAGATTGATCTGTCCGGCAATTCCCTGGATCACATCAATGATGCTGCTCATTGCGGAAACAACCTCGGTCATCTTTTCAGTTGATGCCCCGGCGGAAATTGATTTCTCGAACACCTGATCTGTCGATGCACGGGCCTCCGCCATGCTCCGCGAAATCTCGGAAATCGATGCTGCAAGCTGTTCGGCACCTGCGGCAACGGCTTGCACATTGGCCGATGTTTCCTCACAGGAGGAAAATGCCACATTCGAACGCTGATCAAGCTCTCCCAGACTCTGATCAATCTCGCCAAAATTATTATCAATCATGACTTTCAGGTCGGTCAGAAGTTTGACCTGATCGGTAATATCAATGGCATATTTCACAACTCTGTAAGGCACACCATTGGCATCAAAAATCGGGTTATAAGAAGCTTCAATCCAGATTTCCTTACCACCTTTGGCAAAGCGTTTGAACTGCTGGGACGCAAAGTTTCCTTTGCCCAGTTCACGCCAGAAATCGGCGTAGTCCCGGCTTCTTGCATAGTCGGGATCGACAAAAAGACTGTGATGCTTTCCGACAATTTCCGAAAGCTGATATCCCATCACCGCGAGAAAGTTCTGGTTTGCATCAAGGATATTGCCACTCAGGTCAAACTCGATCATGGCCTGACTACGGTTGATGGCATTTACCTTGCCCTCAAAACCGGCCAGTGTTTCCTGGCGTTTGGTGATGTCGGATGCAAATTTGACAATCTTGCTAACATTGCCCTTTTTGTCGCGCACCGGGTTATAGGTTGCTTCAATCCACACACGTTTCCCGGTTTTGGTAATACGTGGGAAGGCTGCACTTTTGAAGACACCAGATCGCAGATCTGCCCAAAAGGCATCATAGTCAGGACTGTTGCGGATTTCATCCGGAACAAAAATCGCATGAGGTTTTCCGACAATCTCGGACAGCTCGTATTCCATGACACTTAGAAAGTTCTTGTTCGCGCGCAGAACCTTGCCCTGCATATCGAACTCGATTACTGCCAGTGAATATTCTAGCGCTTCAAGCGTCAAATCTGCAGCTTTGGTTGAACCACGTTTGAAAAGGCCAAAAAATGCCATTGTAAGTCTCCTCTATGGGTGCATCAGGAAACAAAACAAAAAACAAAGCCTGACGCTGTGAGGCAGAAACTATACCAATGGATATATCGCAAACATCCTCATTTGAGGAGTGATAAAAAGAATACTCAACTTTTGCACTCTAGAACAAAAAAAGCAGCACCTCCCAACGAAGGTGCTGCCCTGTTCATAAAGTGCCAACTGGCTTATTTTTCGACGAAGGCCTTCTCGATGACGAAGTGGCCCGGCTCATTCATGTTGCCTTCCTTGCCACCCCACTCGACCAGCATCTCACGCGTGTCGGCAATCATTTCCGGATTGCCACACAGCATGAAGCGGTCATTTTCAAGGGATGGCTTGGGCAGGCCAAGGTCGCTATACAGCTTGCCCGATTTCATCAGTTCGGTGATGCGGCCCTGATTTTTGAACTCTTCGCGGGTGACTGTCGGATAGTACAGAAGCTTGCTCTGAACGTCTTCGCCAAAGAATTCATTGTTGGGCAGTTCGCTGTGAATGAATTCCTGATAGGCCAGTTCACGCACTTCGCGACACCCATGCACCAGAATGACCTTGTCATAGCGCTCGTAGGTTTCGTAATCGCGGATCACGCTCATGAACGGCGCCAAACCCGTCCCGGTCGACAACAGCCACAGGTTTTTGCCCGGCAGCAAATTGTCATGGATCAGGGTTCCGGTCGGCTTGCGCCCTACCAAAATCTTGTCACCCAGTTTGACGTGCTGCAAACGTGACGTCAGCGGACCATCGGGCACCTTGATCGAAAAGAATTCAAGTTCCTCGTCATAGTTCGCACTGACCATCGAATAGGCGCGCAAAAGCGGCTTGCCTTCAACTTCGAGGCCAATCATCGCGAACTGACCATTGATGAACCGAAAGCCCGGATCACGCGTGGTTTTGAACGTGAAGAGAGTGTCCGTCCAGTGATGGACATAGGTGACGGTTTCTTCGTTAAAATTGCTGGCCATAACGCTGCATCAATCCGTTTCGTCTAAAGATGTTTTCAGGGGCGCGGCGGGAATAAGGATGTATATCCCGGCAAAACGTCCATGCCAAGTTGGCGCGATTTAACATCACTTCACCGTATATCGCAAGAAAACAATCTCATTTTTTGTAATTTTTGTGTGAATTACACAAATTTATACAAAATATATGTAGAATATTGTCTGACAATCATGCACGATAGAGTGACCCGCCCCGATTGGCAACACGGCATTGCTGTGTGATACCCGATCAGAACCGGGCGAACAATGATCCACCGCAAACGGGTGATATATGATGCAACCTGCCGCAGAAAAACCCGACAACCTGACGGTTCAGCACATCACGGACGCCATCACCAATGCCATCCGCGAAGGCCGTCTGGCCCCCGGACAGCGGCTGACCGAAAACGACTTTGCCAAGAAACTGTCGGTGAGCCGCCCGTCTGTGCGCGAAGCTTTTCGTCAGTTGACCTCGGACGGCCTGCTGCTTTCCCAGCCATATCGCGGCGTCAGTGTCCGGCACATGACCCGGCGCGAAGTCGATGACCTGTTTACTGTTCGAAGCGCGCTGGAAGGACTGGCCGTACGGTTGGCGACACCAATGCTGCACGCAGACATCAGCCCACTTGAAACCATCCAGGACCAGCTTGATCGCGCCGAGGTCGCCCGTGACCTCACCGCCATGTCGCGCCATAACCTTGCCTTTCACATGCTGTTTGCCGATGTCAGCGGCAATGCCCTGTTATGTGAACAGCTGCGCCGGATCGCCAATAACGTCTATTGGCTGCAATTTCGCGTGCTTGTCGCCGACGAGAAGGTCCTGGCGACCAATGGCGCACACCGCGAAATCGTTGTCGCGATCAAACAAGGGGATGCCAAACGGGCCGAGTCTATCATGGTCGATCACGTCGATCAGTCGCGCCAATTGGTGCAGGCCCTTCCCGACGATCATTTCAATGATCACGCGTCCTAAACACGGCTTTCTGGCGTGATCAGAACACCAGACGCAAGACATTCGAACGCCGCCACGACCTTGGGCAAGGTCGCCTCTGGAGTTTCACTTGCGGCCACCCAAAGTGCGGCATTCAGTGCAACACCGTTCAGGAGCCGCGCGATGGCTTCAATATCAACAGGCTTGATCGCCCTCTCGGCCGCAAGTTCCTGCAAGGTCGCGATTGTTGCCTGAAGACATCGGTTCTGACTTGGCCATTGTGACGGATCGCCAAGCACAGCCGGACCATCAAGCAACACGATCCGCTGCACTTCGGGCTGAAGCGCCATTTCGATATAGGCCGCCCCTTCGGCCAAAAGGCCTTTCCAGCCACCTCCGGCTTTCTGACCCACGTCATGTGCACGTGTCGCCATAACGGTGTCGATCTCATCCACAACCGCCGCCATCAATCCCTTCTTGTCACCAAAGTTGTGATAGAGCGCACCGCGCGTCAAACCGACATCTGCTGTCAGATCGTCCATTGATGCACCGGAATAGCCTTTTTCCGCAAACGCCTTGCGACCTGCGGCAATTAGTTTTGCGCGCGTTTCCGCCATCTTAGCTGCGCGGGTTGTTGTCGCCATGTCCCACCTTTTTCATATACGCACCGTATGCCATTGACATACGCTTCGTATGTCGTTAGTTAATATACGCATCGTATGTGAATACCCAAAACAATTCCACTCTTAACCTTAATGAGGACAACATGCCCCTTACCAACAAACCCGTTTTCCCCGCAAACCGTCATGATCTTTACGAACAGCATGGCTATTCAGCGGCCATACAGTCCGGTGACCTGCTCTTCGTTTCTGGCCAGGTTGGCAGCCGCGAAGACGGTTCTCCCGAACCCGATTTCCGCAAGCAAGTCACCCTTGCATTTGACAATCTCAAGGCCGTGCTCAAAGCCGCAGACTGCACCATCGATGACATCGTTGACGTCACAACGTTCCATACAGATCCAGAACATCAGTTCGAAACAATCATGGACGTGAAAAGCACCGTCTTTGATCAGGCGCCCTATCCGAACTGGACGGCGATTGGTGTCAACTGGCTGGCCGGGTTCGATTTCGAAATCAAAGTGATCGCCCGTATTCCTGCCAAGGTTTGATTTCTCCCGATAAACGCCCTGCTGCATTTTTTGCTGCGGCAGGGCGCTTTGGGACCTCAAAATATGCTTGGCCGAATATCTGACCAGCATCCGAGCGCTCACGCCGACCCGCTGGTTTTGCTCTCAAATTTCTGTTTTTGACGCTTGCTCTAGGGCACATCTCCCCGTACGATTGTCTGACAATTTAATAAAACAACACTTTCAGGGAAGTGCCATGACTGCCACCAAGGGCCTGACAACTGACTTCGTTCCGATCCCCCTGCCAGATTATCAGGAATATGATGTGGCGCAGATGCGCGCGCGGGCTCAGGGCTTTTATGACGACATTAAAACCCGCCACACCGTGCGCGATTTTTCTGACCGGCCCGTGCCGCGCGACATTATTGAAACCTGCATCCGTGCGGCAGGAACCGCGCCAAATGGCGCCAATCATCAGCCATGGCATTTTTCGGTCATTGGCGCCCCGGCGATGAAAAAGCAGATCCGCGATGCGGCTGAGGAAGAAGAACGCGCCTTTTACGCGGGACGTGGCGGCGAAGAATGGCTCGACGCGCTTGGCCCGCTGGGCACGGATGACAGCAAACCGTTTCTTGAAATCGCACCCTGGCTGATCTGCATCTTTGGCGAACGCAAAAGCACCTCGGCCGATGGCAAGCTGCGCAAGAACTATTACGTCCCGGAATCGGTCTCCATCGCGACAGGCTTTCTGATTGCCGCCCTGCACCGTGCGGGCCTTGCAACCCTGACGCACACGCCAAGCCCGATGAGCTTTCTGACCGATATCTGTCAAAGGCCCGCCCACAACAAACCCTACATTCTTCTGGTCACGGGTTATCCCGCATCAGACGCCACCATTCCGACCCACGCGACCGAGAAAAAGCCGCTGTCTGAAATCGCGACATTCTTCTAAGCGATCCAGTTTACGGCCCGATACGACAAAAGCCCCGTAAACATGTTACGGGGCTTTTGGTATTCGCTAACTGCTGGACTGGAGCATATCGCGACCTTAATGCCCGATCGGCAAAATCAGGCGCACGCGCAACCCACCGCCCGGTGCATCCGCCAGCACGACTTCACCGCCATGCCCACGCGCTGAGTCGCGTGCGATGGTCATGCCAAGCCCGACGCCGCCGGTGGCCTGATTGCGCGATTCCTCAAGCCGGAAAAACGGTTTGAAGACTTCTTCACGCTTATCAGCCGGAATGCCCGGACCATCATCATCAAAGACAATTTCATAATCAGAACCACGCCGACCGGCGCGCACCGACAGGTTATTGGCATATCGCCCGGCATTGGACATGATGTTGGCAATACAGCGGCGCATCGATTGCGGGCGGAGCTCCATATCAAGATTGTCTTCGATATGCAGATCAATCTGCTGGCCATCACGCAAGGCCTCACCCACCTGATCGGTCAGAAGTTTGCCAATATCAGTCGGCTCGGCCTTTTCACCTTCTTCACCGCGCGCAAACGCCAGATAGGCGTCGACCATGCGTTCCATATCAACCACATCCTGCTTGAGCGCATCAACACCCGGCGATGATTGCTGCATCGCCAGTTCAAGCTTCATACGGGTCAAAGGTGTGCGAAGGTCATGCGACACCCCGGCCAAAAGGGCTGTGCGTTGCGACAAATGCCGACCTATACGGTCGCGCATCGACAAGAAAGATGTTGCCGCCATGCGGACCTCGGACGCCCCTTCGGGTTTGAAGTCCTCGACATCGACACCCCGGCCAAACTGATCAGCAGCCTTTGCCAAACGGCGGATCGGGCGCACTTGATTGCGCATAAAGATCACCGCAACCCCATACAGGATCAACGCCGATCCGGCGATCCACATGAAGAAGATATAGGTGGTTGAATTATAAAGCCGTTTGCGCGGGGCGACGATCGACAGCACGCCGTCTTTCAGTTGAACCCGAATTTCAAGTCGGCGGTCATCCAGATCGAGATTGAAATAAAACGGACGCGCCAACCTCTCATCAAGGGCATTAAACAATTCCTCGGACACCAAACCAAACGGCGGTTCCGTGGTTTCCTCCTGCAAAATCTCATCTGGTTCAAACACCAGATCAAGTTGCATGCGCCCGCGTGCTGAATGCTGAATCCATTGGTAATGCTCTTCGTCAGGAAACTGACCCAGATAATCAATGACATAGGCCACATCACCGGCAAGTCCACGGCTGAGCTGACGTGCGACCGTGTCCCAGTGACGTTCAAAAAAGATCAGCACCGTGACAATCTGCAACAGCAACATCGGCGTCATCAGAATCAAAAGCGACCGGCCCAAAAGACCTGTCGGCATCAATCGCTTGATCCATCCGTTCCGTTCACTACCCACGGTGCACTTCCCTGTTCATTTCGTCACACCTGATCATAATCATCGTTTCAGTTCAATCTGCATACAGCACATAGCCCCGACCACGTACTGTCTGCAAGTATCTTGGTTGTTTGGGGTCTTCTTCAAATTTTCGACGCAGGCGGGTGACCTGCACATCGATGCTGCGCGACGCCCCGGCATCGACGGCATTGCCGCCCATCAGACCATGAAGTTCCTCGCGCGATGTGATTTGTCCGCGCCGCGTCACCAATGCCGCCAACAGTGCCTGCTCGGACGTGGTCAGATAGATGTGCTCTGTCCCCGATTGCAATGTCATGCGCGCAGAATCGAACGAAAACGGGCCAAACCGCACGACATCATCGTCGCCCCCCCCTTCATCGACATCAGCATCCGGATCGGGCATTTGGGCAAACCGACGCAGGATGGCTTCGATCCGCAACACAAGTTCGCGGGGCTCAAACGGCTTGGCAAGGTAATCATCGGCCCCGGCTTCCAGTCCGGTAATGCGGTCCTCCGTCTCCGAAAGTGCCGTTAACAGCAAGATCGGAACCTTTGAACCAGACTCGCGCAAGCTTCGCGCCAGATCGAAACCCTTTTCGCCGGGCATCAAAACATCCAGTACGATCAAGTCAAATTGAAGTCCGGCAAGGCTGGATCGGGCTTCTTGCGCATTCCGCGCCGCTGAGACGATAAATCCGTTCTCCCCCAGATACCGGGTGAGAAGCCCCCGCAAGCGATCATCATCGTCGACCACAAGAACATGTGGCTGATCTGCTTTGCTCATCAAACTCCCCCAAACACCGAAATCATCTCTGACTTATGTCGAGTAACTTGGGCCAAAAAGTGTTTCAAAAGCATCAAGCTCGCCATCATAACTTTATGACAATTCATGACAAAAGGGGCAAAATGCCCCTTTTAACCATATCCATCGCAAAGCCTGCGCGAAACAGCAGCAGGCCAATGCCTGTCTCTTATACACATCTCCGAGCCCACGAGACTAAGGCGAATCTCG